>Ga0209311_1000018_pt1:5000-297705 | contig 297705 bp, 248 predicted proteins | sample AD_UKC045_MetaG_FD_184417 | JGI IMG/M metagenome (GOLD analysis project Ga0209311, IMG submission 184417) | Active sludge microbial communities of municipal wastewater-treating anaerobic digesters from USA - AD_UKC045_MetaG (SPAdes) (version 2) | ecosystem: Engineered > Bioreactor...
CCCATAGGCATCGGCGCCTTCGATCCGGCGGATCAGGTCGGCGCCGGCCAGAATATTGGCCCATTGATCATCTCCGCCCATTTGCAGGCGACAGTTATAGTTCTTGTATAACATGTAAAAATCGTATGCCTGCAGCAACTGGTAGTTAAATTCAAGGAACGATAACCCGGTTTCCATGCGACGTTTGTAGGTTTCGTAGGTGAGCATTTTATTAACGCTGAAATGCCTGCCAATATCCCGCAGAAAATCTATATAATTAAGTTTGCCCAACCATTCATAATTATCGACCAACAATGCCTTGTCTGCGGAAAAATCGAGATAACGCGCCAATTGTAATTTGATCTTGCGGCTGTTTTCGACTATTTGCTCGCGGGTCAGCATTTTACGCATCTCGGTTTTGCCGCTTGGATCGCCTACCATGGCCGTGCCGCCGCCGACAATTGCGATAGGCCGGTGCCCATAACGCTGCATTATTGCCATGCCCATGACCGGCAGCAAATGTCCGGCATGTAAACTATCCGCGGTCGGGTCAATACCGACATAAAAGGTAACGGACTCGTTACCCAGCAATTCATACAGCTTTTCGGGATCCGTTTCCTGCTGCACAAATCCGCGTCTTTTCAACTCGTCAATAACGTTCCTGCTTTTCACCACTCTTCTCCCTCGATTCTTAAAATTTCAACCGATAACTGTTCTTCAATTCCCGTTGGGCATCGCGATTCATGTCTTTATCAGCGATACTTTGACGCTTGTCATGCAGTTTTTTTCCGCGCGCAACCGCAATTTCAACTTTAGCCCGGCCGTCTTTAAAATATAGTTTAAGAGGAACAATAGTCAATCCCTGTTCCTCGCTTTTATTATACAATTTTTTAATTTCGCGTTTGTGCAATAGTAATTTACGCATCCGCATGGGTTCGTGGTTCGAATACCCGCCGTTGGCATAGGGTGAAATATGCATATTAACCAACCACAGCTCGCCATTGATCACCCGCGCATAACTGTCCTTAAAACTGGCACGGCCCTCACGTAGCGCTTTCACCTCGGTGCCGACCAACACAATCCCGGCTTCGAATTTTTCCTGTATTTCATAATCGAAAAATGCTTTACGGTTACTTATATTTATATTTTGCCTGGTAGATGCCACCAAATACTCCATTTTTTGTAATTGCAGAATTATAAATTAACACTTGTTGGCAAGAAAATCAAGAAAAAGCTCATAATAGTGAAAAACTTGTTGATTTTATTTTTCAGGTTACGTATATTATTTGGCATTGCAAAACATGTATTAAAGTATAAGTATTATGTTCTTTTTTCAATTCACTGGAATTGAAAAATTAAAATCCCGAATTTCTAAGTAGTGTGAAAGGTAGACGCGCACTGCTCTTTTTAATCAAATCGATAGATTTGATTAAAATTAAAATCTTCATGCCGAAGTGGTGAAACTGGTAGACGCGCACGGTTCAGGGCCGTGTGGGCTTACGCCCATGGGGGTTCAACTCCCCCCTTCGGCACTAAAATTCCCGCCTTATCTTTATATCCTAATATCTGACAAGTCTGAAATTTAATTAGTAGAGTTTGTGCGAACAATATTTTCAATGCAATCTTTCAAACCTTATCAATTTATTCGGTACCTGTTGTTAACATGAAATAAATCAATAGATTAAATTGTTATTGTGGCATAATTATTGTTATATATTTTTTTATAGTACTATATACTATAATTGCACAGTTGCTAAAGATCAGGTGCTTTAAAGGCCGGGCGGCCAAAATCAATGAAAAGAGTATTAAAATGAGGAAATGAACCATGAGTAAAGACCTCTACACCGCCACACAAAAAAAGTATCTAAACGCTAAAGAAATCAATGAATTGCAGGTAATTATGGGTGATCAGATCATTTTGGAAACTATGGGATTACTGAATCAACTCAAAATTTATAAAGCGATGAAAGCTCCGGGATTCTTTGGTTCTTTGTTCGGCGGTAACAAATTTGAAAAAGAACATGATACCTGCACAAAATTGATCTGCCGCGCAATTGCCATTCTTATAAATTCTATACGATATATCCTCTATGATGAATTGAATAAACATACTACAGAGAATGCCTTTAAAGAGGTTATTCAATATGTAGGCGATAAACTGCCTAGTAATTTAAAATACAAGATCAAAGATAAAAACCTGTTTGCACGCATGATCTATAACGACGTTGTTGAACATAATTTCCCCCGCTCTCACGATAGTTTTAAAAAAGATTTTCAATTCCTGAATGAAGCATATAAAAGTATGGGGCAGTTTTCCCAACAGGAATTAACCAGTATCCAAAAGTTCTCTTCCGATGGCTGGGTAAAACTGTACCCGCATACGTATGTTACTCAATATAAAAAATATTATAATGCCATAAAATAATTTAAATCAGGCGTCAATTTTTCTGCCGTTTATGTCGGCTATTCATATTTGATCGCTTCTATCGGGTTGGTTAGTGCCGATTTTGCTGTCTGTATGCTGATTGTTAATAAAGTGAACACCAGAATTGACAATGCCGGTATTAAAAAAAGCATACCGGATACTGCAATCCGGGCAGCAAAACCATTCAACCAACCTTTCAGACCATAAATCAACAACGGACAAGCGATCACAAACGCCAATCCCAATAACAGTACAAATTCTTTAACCAGTAAAATAAAAATCAAATGAGCATCGGCGCCCAATACTTTACGGATACCGATTTCACGATTTCGTTGTGCTGCATTAAAGGCCGATAAACCCAAAAGACCCAAAGCGGTAATGAGCATGGCCAGGGCGGCGAAAATTCCAAACACGGTACCAAACATCTCATCGCTTTTATATTGCTGATCATAATATTCGTCCAGGAAAAAATATTCAAACGGATTGCCGGGAAAGAACTCATCATATTGATTTTTTACATAGTCCACAGTTTGTTTAATATTACCGGGGGTCAGTTTTGCTACCAGGCAGCCGCGTACTCCCCGGCCTTCCGGCATCAGGCGGAATATATGCGGTTCAAACGCTTCCTTGAATGATTGCTGATGGTAATCTTTGACCACACCGATTATTGTAAATATCTCATCCCAGTAATTCACCTGTTGATTCAGGGCGCTTTCAGGACTGTCAAAACCCATCCACTTTATTCCGGTTTCATTTAACAGTAAAGCCATTTTATCGGTGGAGTATTCTTTAGATAAACTGCGGCCACATACCAGCTCAATATCGAAAAAATCAATAAAATCATAATCAATACCGACAATCTGATAGTTTTTACCTTTGCTGGGATCTTCTCCGACCCTGTGAATAGCGCCGGCATCCCAGTATATCTGCCGACCCGGCACTTCGGTTGCCGTGCAAAACTCTTTAACGCCAGGATACCCCAGCAGGGTTTCTTTTAAAGTTTGCAATTTAACCGGATAGGTTTCATTACGAACCCGCGGCGCCTGTACCACCAACGTTTGCTCCATATTGAAACCCGGATCCTGAGTGCGCATGTATGATAACTGCCGGAACACAGTAAATGTACCGGTTATTAAAATTAACGACATCACAAACTGGAATACAACCAGTCCTTTACGCAAAAATATCCCGCCGCGCGAATGGGTCAGCCGGCCCTGCATTACCTTGAGCGGCGAATAGGATGATAATACCAGTACCGGGTACAATCCCGATAAAAACACCCCCGCGATAAACAAAACAACCATCACCTGCCAAAACCATACACTTGACCATAACGGTATTGTCATTGGCATTCCGGTGATATGATTGAATAATGGTAGAAAAATTTTAATCAATATCATGGTAAACAAAACCGCAAACAGGTTTATGATTACTGTTTCCAGAAAAAACTGCACAATCAGTTGCCAGCGGGCAGCACCGATCACTTTGCGCAGACCAGTCTCCTGCGCCCGGGTAATGGCCCGCGAGGTTGATAAATTGATATAATTGACCCAAGCCATAATTATTATGAAAATGGCGATGAGCGATAAAAATGTGACATTATCGCGGTTGCCGTTCATTTCATATTCCTGCATAAAATGCGAATACAGATGAATGTCATACAACGGCTGCAACACCAGGTCGATTTTCATCTTGTATTCAACCAGCCAGGGGCATTGTTCGGTGACCAGGGCGGCCAGTTTGGTTTCAAAGGCGGGAATATCGGTTTGGGGCTTTAATTTTAGATAAGTATATGAACCGGTATGCCCCCAGGCCTCATAGTAATCCGGCCCATATTGCTGCTCAAGGTTTTTCCAGGGCAGTAATATATCAAATTTTAAATGCGAGTTGGACTGTACATCGGCAAACACCCCGACGACCTGGTAATCCACTTTTTTATCGACACTCAGGGTTTTGCCGATGGGATTTTCATCGCCAAAATACTTGCGGGCAATGGATAGCGAAATCATAGTCCGGTTGGGTTCGGAAAGGCCGGTGAGCGGATCGCCTTCTATGAATTCAAATTGCATCACCTGGAACAACTCCGGTTCGGCAAAAAACATGCGCTTTTCCATGAACTTGATCTCACGACCATTTTGAATGGTGGAAACGCTGACCTGCGATTCCAGCATCCGCCCGATCTTTTCCACTTCCGGGAACCGTTCCCGGATCAACGGTGCCGCCGGGGGGCAGCAGGAAGCAAACCGCACCGCCGAGCCGTCCGAATCCGTTCGTTCATATCGTAGCCGATAAATCCGCTCTCCGCCGGGATGAAACTTATCAAAGCTTTTTTCATAAAAAACATAATGCAAGATCAATACACAAGCTGTCATTCCCAGGGAAAGACCGATAATGTTCAATAAAGTAAACACCCTGGTTTTAATCAGGTTGCGCCAGGCGGATTTGAAATAATTTTGCAGCATATCTTCTCCTGTTTATTATCTTTTTCTGATCGAGATTTTTATTATTGTTTAATGTCATATAAATTTATAAAAGCTATCAGTTGTCAGTTGTCAGCTAAAAGCCGTCAGATGTGAAAAGTGAAACGTCAAACGTAAAAAGACATACTCTCCTTTTCTAAAAGCTGATAGCTGATAGCTGATAGCTGACAACTGACAGCTTGTCGTCTCACGTTATTCGTATCTGAGGGCTTCAACCGGGTTGGTCCGCGCCGCCCGGTAAGCTTGCCCGCCGACCGTTAAAAGTGCAATGACCAACGCCATGAACCCGGCTAACAGAAATATCCACCAGCTCAAGTTGATGCGATAGGCAAAATTCTCCAGCCACTTGTGCATGGCATACCAGGCAATTGGCCAGGCAATGATATTGGCAATAAATATCCATAAAGAATATTCTCCTGACGATTTGAGCAGGAAATTATGCAGCGATGCGCCCAACGCTTTGCGAATACCAAATTCTTTAGTTCTTTGCCGGTTTAAAAATGCAGTTAACCCGAACAAGCCGAGACACGAAATAAATATGGCCATCAACGAAGCATAGAAAAGAATTTTACCCATCATCTGCTGGGTTTTCACAAAATCGTAAGCAAATTCATTCAAGTATTGGTAGGTAAGTGGACGTTCCGGACTGTATGGGTCGCATGTTTTACGAATAAAATTGACCGTTTCAGTCAATACAGCAATATCTTTTACAGTTGGATCAATCTTGACAAACAGATAATTATTGCCCGCGGCATCCAATACAAAACTCAGCGGATCCGGGGCGCGTTGTAAAGATTTATTGTGTTGAAAATCTTTAATAATGCCGATCAATGTATAATATTTATCCCTGTAAAGAAATGGCTTGCCGACCGGCGATTCAAGCCCAACCGCCTTGATAGCAGATTCGTTAACCACAATTGCATCGGTAAGGTCGCCTGGGTACTGTTCCGAAAAGAACCGGCCCTCGGCCATTTCGATTGCAAATGTTTCTATAAAGTCATAACCAACGCTAGTTTCACAAATACGCCTGCTTTTATCATCATCCTTACCCCACCGATAAAATGAACCGGACCTGATGGCAATTGGTAAATTTGAAGCTGTCGTTACGTGACTAATGCGGGGATTTTGCAGCAATTCCTGTTTCAGAGTAGTATACCTGGTTTGCATATCATCATCCATCGCAATATATAAAACATTATCTTCATTTACACCCAGGTTAAAATTTTGCACATAACGCATTTGTCCGCTAATAACCAGCGTGGCAATGATAAATACTATTGAAAACACAAACTGGGTTATAATCAATACTTTTCTCATTATCATGCGCCGGGATGCTGTCAACCGCTGGTTGATAACTTGAAGCGGATTATAACGGGACATGAAAACAGCCGGGTAAATTCCTGCCAATAAACCGGTAAAGACAATAATTCCCAGCAATTCCAAAATAAATAGTGGATTCGTATATGGTACAGTCATCACTTTTCCGGTAAACTCGTTTATCAAACCCAAAAACATATTAACCAGTATAACCGCTAAAACAGTTGCCATGCCGGTCAATATAACAGCCTCGCCCAGGAATTGTTGTACAATGTGCCGGGGGATAGCGCCCGCTACTTTACGTATACCGATTTCTTTTGCCCTGGTCATTACCTGAGCCATGGTTAAATTTATAAAATTAATACACACTATACCTAAAATAATTAAAGCAATAAGCCCAAAAATAACCAACCGGGTTTTCCCGCCGGTCTCGAAAAGGTAAACCTCCTTAAAAGGCTTTACCATAATTTCAAACGACACATTTTCATTCGCTTCAATGGTGCGCTTTTGTACTTTATCACTGAGATTAAGAAAATCAACGCCCGGCTTAACAAGAACAAAAGTCAGATAACTACATGGGAAGTATAAACTGCCTTCGGTATCGTAACCTATTTTTTTCAAGAATGTAAAAGGAACCACAAAATCGAATGTGTAAAATGAATTTTTGGGTATATCATTAACCACGCCGGTAACCTGAAGATCGATTTCGTTATTATAGCGTAATACCTGTCCTAGTGGATTGGCATCGCCAAAATATTTGCGAGCCATAGAAGCGGTCAGGATAATGCTTTCCGGATTTTCCATAGCAGTAGTAGGATCGCCGGACAGGAAAGGAAAAGTCAATATTTTAAACAGCGCGGGATCGGCGGCAATACCCCCGGATTCCAGTATACGGGTCTCACCGGATTTGAGGACAACCTCCGGCAGCCCTCCCACCCGCGCTGTCTCCTCGACCTCCGGGTATTCATCTTTTAATAGAGTTGCAACAATTGGCGCGGTGGTCGACTGATAACTACTTTGCTCTTCCTGGGTTACTTTTAAATAAGCCTGACAGATACGATCTTTATTCTTGTGATACTTGTCAATGCTCAATTCATCCTGTATCCATAATAGTATAAGCAGGGCTGTGGTTAAGCCAATAGTCATCCCGATAATGTTGATAAACGTGAATAATTTTTGTTTTTGTATAGTACGAAAGGCGATTTTTAAAAAATTTGTTAACATTTTTATCTCCCGCAATTTTCTTTATATCAATACTTTTTAGTTATCTGTTTTCAGTTTTCAGCCGTCAGCCGTCAGAAGAGAAACATCAAACGTAATACGAGAAAATTTTTTTGTTTATTGTCTTTACCACTTCTGTTGTTCATTTTATATAAAAGACTGTTAGCTGACCACTGATAGCTGTTAACTGACAGCTTTTCGTCTCACGTTTCACGTCTCACGTTTGACCTCTATAAACATCAACCAATCTGTACTCTCAATAAAAATCAACTGACAACTGAAAGCTGATAGCTGTTAACTGACAGCTTTATTCTTATGTCTCACGTCATTCATATCTCAGCGTCTCAATGGGATTCGCCTGCGCCGCGCGTATTACCTGCCAACTTGTAGTGATTATGGCAATTATTGCGGCAAAGGCGCCCGCCAGTACAAATATCCACCATGCTAATTCAGTGCGGTAGGCAAAATTCCGTAACCATAAATGCATCAGGTACCAACTGGCCGGAACAGCCGCGCAAAAGGCAATTGCGGTCCACTTTAAAAAGTCCTTATTCAACATGGCAGTAATTTCCCGCACGGATGCGCCGTTCACCTTGCGAATGCCCACTTCTTTGCGACGGCGGCGGGTGGAGAATTGCACGACTCCAAAAGTGCCCATACAGGTAATTAATATGGCAATGATGGTGAATAACCGGATGGCATATCCCAGCCGATCTTCCGCTTTGTATATTGCATCTACCCATTCATCATAAAACTGGTATTCATACACAAATTCAGGACATACCTCATTCCAGACTTGTTTTACAGCCGCAAGCGTACCGGCCACATCATTCGGGGTAATACGCAAAGATAACCATGAAAAGCTGTTTCTTGCTTGATAAATAAAGAATGCCGGTTCCATGCATTGATACAAATCGGCAAAATAAAAATCTTTTACCACGCCAATTACTTTACATCCGGCGATATTTTTCCCTTCGATAGTATCCCAGTTAATCAACCGCCGTGCCGTTTCATTGATGATCATGAGCGGTTCGCTGCTGTTTTCTTCAGAACTAAAATTCCGTCCCTCGATGATAGGAACGTCAAATACTTTAAAAAATTCGGTATCTATATAAAAAGCTGGTACAGCCTCTTGCCAAACTCCGGCCTCTTTCGCTTCTTGCCATCCCATGCCAATGTTAATTTGTCCTGGCCCGCCATGCGAAGCGGTCACTCCTGTTATCCCCGACAGCCGTTGCAGTTCATTTCTCAGGGTTTGCAACTTTTGTCCCAATTTATAAGAAATTTCCATGCGCACCAAAGAGTCCGTAGTAAAACCGAGGTCTTTGTGTTTTACATAATCCAACTGCCGGCTGATTACCAACAGCGCCACAATCAACATAATGCTGACGGTGTATTGCACTGTCAACAACCAGGATTTGATTTTCATGGCATTGCCGTTAACATTGCGGAACATGGACAACACTGAAAACCGCGACGCCAATAACGCCGGAAATAACCCGGCTATGATAGAAAGGATGATTAAACCGGCGGGAATGCACAACACATTGGGAAAGCTGTAAAGCGCGGACAGGGGGAAACGTTTATCAACTATCGATTCAAACAGGGGATGAACGGTGTTGGATAGAATTACGGCAATAATAAAAGCTATACCGCCGATTAAAACCGATTCCAGGATAAACTGCATAAAAATTGCCCCGCTGCCGGCGCCAATGGTTTTCTTTAAACCTATCTCTTTGGTCCGCGTCATGTAATGCGCCGTAAATAAAATGATAAAGTTGAGAATGGAAATCAACAATACCAACAAAACAATACCGCTTAAAATGTAAATCAGTTTAATATTGGTGTGCATTAAATGACTGCCGTCTCTGAGGCCGCCGATATAGGAATTTTTGTGCGGCGTCAGGAACACCGGGTTATCAACCATTTTATGGTTCATCAAATGCGCTGATATTTTTTCACCAAGCAAAGATATGTCCGTACCGGGTTTAACCATAACAAAAAACCGATTAAAATAAATAGTTTTGCCTTCACTCATCCAGCAATTTGTAAAAGTTTTTAAATCCCTTTGTATAATGGCATCCGGCTGCATGCTGGAATTTTGCGGGAAGGCCTTGATGATACCGGTGACTGTTAAATCATTTTCATGGTAAATCCGCACTGTCTTGCCCATGGGGTCAACATCACCGAACAATTTACGGGCAGTTTCTTCAGTAAGTACCAGGGCGTACTTGTCATTTAACGCCGTTTCTTTATCCCCGGCCACAAATTCCACGTCCATAATATCAAAAAACGCCGGTTCGGTATGCAAAATACTTTTGGTGGTTATGGAATGATTGTTAAATGTCAAATAACCAAGGTTAAGAATAAAATGATTATAACGACAAACACTCTCAATTTCCGGGAAATCGTGCGTTAAAAATTCAATCGCGTCCTCGTTGATTTCACTGTTATTATCACTCCGTATCAACCGGTAAATCCTGTTGATGTTGGTATTATAGCGGTCATACGACAATTCATTAAACACAAATGCAGATAACAGGATTAGAACGGTTAAACTCAACGTAAAACCGGCAATGGTAATGATGGAGAACGTTTTGTTTCTCATCATATTGCGGTAAAACAGGGTGATAAAATTCTTCATATTGTTGATCCTGTAATTAACTTAATATCAATTAATATCTATCGGTTAAGGTATCAGTTATCAGTTGTCAGCTATCAGTTATCAGCCGTTAGACGTGAAACGTGAGACGTTAAACGTAAAAAAGATATTCTTTTTCTTTGCTGAAAGCTGAAAACCGACAACTGACAGCTTTCGTCTCACTTCTCACGTTTGACATCTCACCTCTGCATTCCAACAGTCCTCCAGACATAACCACAATTCCACTGACAGCTGATAGCTGAAAGCTGATAACTACTTTTCCATGGCCCGCTTTTTCATCTCCGCCGGCATTTTTTCAATGGCATACCGCAAAGCGGTGCGCGGCATAACCGCCTTTATTGCCAGCACATATTCAAAAACCTCCTGTTGATGCGCCTCGCTGGCGGCTTTAAGCATCCAGCCATAGCCCTTTTGCACCAGGTCATCCGTATCGAGCAGTAGTATATTGGCAATTTCAAAAACATCCAGCAAAAACAAACCATGACGCGCCGGAATGATCAGAGTTACGGCAGCAGCCCGCCGCATCCAGCGGTTAGCTGACTTGGCCCACTCTTTTAAATTGGCAACATATTCGGGATACATTTCCACAAACGTACCGACTGTATGGTTGCACAAAGTATCACACGCCGCCCAGTTGTTTACAAACTCGTTCACCCAGTTCTCAAACACCGCAAAATCCAGTCGTTCATAACGCTCGTGTATATAATAGGACCAGTTACAGGCTATAAAAGTATTTTCCATATAACCTGATTTCCACAATTCTTCACAAAATCCGAATATTTCTTCTTTACTCCGGTTAGCTATCTGTTTAAAATAGTCTTTCGATATTTTAGTTACTAGGGCGGTTTTCACGCCATACAATTGTATCTTTTCTTTGAAAAAATTCTGCCCGGTTGCCAGTGTTTTTTCATCGACATTTCGTTTTAGTTCCTCGATTACCTGGGCAATGATCTCACTCATTTCTTATTCCTTCATAAAATGTTCTTGTACTCACGACTGACTATTAACTGATGACTGTAAGCTGACAGCAGACAGCTTTTCGTCTCACGTCTCACTTTTGACATTTCTTTTCGTCTCACGTTTCACTTCTCACGTCTCACGTTTGACGTTTCACGTCTCACTTTATTCATATTTCAGCGCCTCAATCGGGTTTGCCCGCGCCGCTTTCACGGTTTGCCGGCTAACGGTGAGCAAAGCAATGATCAACACGGATAATCCCGACAGCAAAAACGGCCAAATCGTCAGATCGATGCGATAGGCGAAATTCTGCAGCCAGAGATGCATGGCGTACCAGGCGATGGGCCAGGCAATCAGATTGGCGGCGACAACCCATTTTCCATAGTCTGTCATTAAAATAAGAAGGATATCCCGGAACGAAGCGCCGAGAACCTGTCTGATTCCAAATTCCTTTTTCCGTTTGGCTGCGGAGTGAGCGCACAACCCGAATAATCCCATGCACGAGATAATAATCGCGATCATGGTAAACACTGTGACCGTTCTCCCGAACTGCCGGTCCGCTTCGTATTGTGTGTTAAAAGTATCCTCGGCAAATGTGTAGGAAAAGTTATCCTGGGGATAAATGCGCTCCCAAACATCCTGGATGGCCTTGATGGTCTCCTGACATTTCGCGGTGTTTATTTTAATAGAATAATAGCCAACACTGAGGTGCCATTCGTAACTATTAATAAACAAAATCGGTTGGATCGCTTCCCGGAGCGATTGATTATGGTGATTCCAAACGATCCCGCTGACCAGGTATTCATTCCCCCTAACCGTGATAAATTGATTCATTGCCTGACTCGGAGAATCGTATCCCAGTTGCGTCATGGCCAGTTCATTTAAAATTACTTTGCGGCTATTGTTCGTCTGCTCCTTTTGAAATGCCTCTCCAGCCACAAAATGAATATCATACGCGACAAAAAAATCTTCATCCACATTATAAATAGAAAAAGTGTGGTCTATCGGCAGGGCGTCGGTCGCTTTACGGACAGAGCCATCGCTGAAATAAATCTCCCTCCCCGGCACGGCAGAAGATGCCGTCACGCATTTCACGCCGGGAATCCTGGCAATTTCTGTCTTGAAGGTTTCCAGCTTTTGTATTTCATCAGGCTTTTTGATCATACTCATGGGAGTGGTTGTCACAAGCACCTGATCCAAATCAACGCCCAGAGATTGCATGCGCATGAAACGGATTTGCTCAAAAACCAGCGCCGTAACGATGAGCAGCGTGATAGCGACTGCAAACTGGAGCATCATCAATACAATTTTAGGACGAGACGATTTCGACGTTACATACGATTTTCTCTTTAACATTTGAATGGGTTTTGCCGAAGCATTCACAAGAGCGGGATATAACCCGGATAAAAGCATTCCCGCAGTCAGGATAAACAAAATCGCGGCCAGAGGCTTGAGGTCGTCGAACGACAGCGGGATGTAAATTCCAAGCGCGGATTGCGCCACATTTCTGAACAGGGGGAAAATAGCAAAAGCCAGCAGAATGCTGATTCCGTTAAGGATGACTGTTTCGAGCAAGAACTGGAGCAACAGTTGCGAGCGCCCTGCGCCAATCGTTTTCCGGATTCCGATCTCTTTTTGACGATCCGTTGCCCTGGCAAGACTGAGATTAACCGAATTTACCCAGGCGACGATAAGAATGATCAACCCGATCAAGTAAAGCATGGAAACGGATTTGGAATCGCCGTTCACTTGAATTTCATCTTGCAAATGAGAACTTAGATGAATATCCCGTACCGGCTGCAAGTGAAATTTTACCCGGATATTTTCCGCGGCCAGGAACGGCGCATATTTATTCACCATATTAGAAAGAGAACTTGATATTTCGCCAATATCTGCTTTTGGGGCGAGCAAGACATACGTGTAGGAATTATTGGCGCGCCAGGTCCACGCCTCCGCGGGAGACGGCGCACCCGCATGGGGATGAGCTTGAGTTAATTGGCCGGTGGCGTTGTCGAAATTTTGCATATAATAAAATACGGAGGGTATACTGATCAGCATATCGATGTGGATGTGGCTGTTTTTCGGCGTGTCTTCGAAAACGCAGGTGACGAAGAATTCCCAACCTTCATTCAATTTAAACCTTTGCCCAACGGCGGACTCGTCGCCATATAAACGACGGGCGAGCGACTGCGAGATGGCGGCCGAATGGATGTCCGGGAATGGATTCCGGGAATCACCGGCAACGATCTCATGATTTAAAACTTGAAAGACCGTGGTATCGGCAAAAAAAATGTCGATGTCTTTTATTTGAATGTCCGGTGTGTATACGGGGACCTTGTCCTTGAGCATCCGTGTTGATTGCGCGATTCCGGGGACTTCTTCCTTGATGACCGTTCCCAATCCCATCAAAGCCGGGGCGCTGTGAAATTGAAGGGTTTCGTTTCTGAATTGTTCCATGTTGATGCGGTAAAGGTTGTCGGCGTTTTTCCAGAATGCGTCGAAATGCCTTTGATGGTAAATATACTGCGAGATGCAAAGAAACGCCACCATGCTCAGGGCCAGGCCAAATATCGTGATAATAGAGAATGTTTTACTCTTCAGGATGTTTCGAATTGCTGTCTTTAGATAATTGCTGGTCATATTTTTCCTCTTTGAATTTTACGGTGTTCCTATTTGTTCTTCGAATAAACATATACTTGTATCAAAAAGCTTCTATCCGGCAAAAAACGCGGGATCTCGTCACTCATTTCGGAGTGACTCGACCGGATTCGCTGTCGCCGCCCGTATAGCCTGCCAGCTTACGGTAAGCAGGGCGATGAGCAAAGCCAATAGACCGGAGAGTAAAAACGACCAGATGGTTAAATCAATACGGTAAGCGAAGTTTTGGAGCCATTTGTTCATCGCAAGCCAAGCAACCGGCCAGGCAAAGAGATTGGCAACAACTACCCATCGGGTAAAATCTTTTGTCAGCATGAAGACAATTTCGGAGACGGAAGCGCCCAATACTTTTCTCGTGCCGATTTCTTTGGTTTTCTGCTCGGTCAAAAACAGGGAGAGTCCGAAAAGGCCCATAGAAGCAATCACGATGGCGAGCATCGTAAACAGTTGAATGAGACGGCTGAACCGCAAATCATTATGGTAGGCCAGGTTCAACGCTTCATCCACAAATTGAAAGGTAAAGGGAACATCGGGATTGATCTCTTGCCAGATTTGCCTGATGTCCTGCAACGCCTTTGGAATCATATTGGCTTGTAACCGGACAACCGCAGCCGAGATGTTGTCCCGGCTCATTTTGAACATCACCGGACGAATACTGCGATGTAAAGAACGAATGTGAAAATCTTCCACGATTCCGATGACAGGCCCCTGACCGAACAGGTCCTGCCCCACGGGATTTTCGAGTTCCAGATAAGGAATGGAAGAGGCTGTAAGCACCACGCCGTTGTCGTCCGATACCCGTTCGTCTGAAAACACATTCCCCTCAAGCATTTGGATGCCCATGGTTTCAAAATAGCCCCGATCCACAAAAATATATTCAATCCCCTTATCTGTATTTTCGAATTTGGCCCAAATAAAGTTTTCGGTCGGCGGTGTATAGGAAGCGCCGGACACATTGACAATGGCCGGACTGGTTTTCAACCTGTTCTTGAGGAGCGGATATTGGCTTACAAGCTGTTTACTGTCCAGCGGGATGGTAATCAAGTGTTCTTTATCATACCCGAGATGTTTATGCTGGATGTAATGAAATTGCCGGGATATGGTAACCGTGCAAATAAGCAGTGCGATGAAAATGATAAATTGTACGCCGATCAGAATGCGTTTCAGCAAAGATCTATTGGAAAAAGAACTATGGGCGATTTTTAAAATATGATGAGGTTGGAACCCGGAATAACGAAACGCTGAATAGCTGCCCGACAAAATTCCCGTGAGCAACGTCAAGCCGATCACACAGAGGATGAAAGGCCAGTTTTGCCAATCGAACAAAACCAGGTTTTTTTCCACCTGATGATTGAAAAACGGCAGGACCGTTTCCGCAAACAGCAGCGCCACGGGAAGAGAAAGAATGGCCGTACAGATCGTTTCCGCCAATGTCTGGCGGATAATATCCTGTTTTTGAGCTCCCAGAACTTTTCGCAGCCCGATTTCCTGAAGCCGTGTATTGCTCCGCGCCATGGCAAGCAAAATAAAATTGAACACCGCAATAAAAAGGATGAGCAGGGCGATTGCGAGGAGAAGCAGAATTTGCTGTAAATCGCCTTTTTCCCAATCATTGTTATTGATGTCGCCGGAGTAAAGATGAATGTCCCGGATGGATTGGAGCCTGTAATCCACATTCCCGGGATTTTTTAAATGGGGTTGTGATATTTGTTTCAGTTGCGCTGTGAGGTTCCGGATATCCGCGTCTTTTTGAACTTGCGCATAAGTCTGTATTGCATTGCGCTCCCATGAATCAAAAGCATGCCATTTGAATCCCATAAATTCCTGCTCCTTGTAAATTTTCGCAGCGAGAGCAATGGGAGCGATCAGATCCATTTTAAGATGGGTGTTGGAAGGAAGGGATTTGAAAATACCCGCTATTTTCAAAGTGGTTTTTTGATTGTTTTCATCAATCGAGATGACCTGGCCGATGGGATTTGTATCCGGAAAGTATCGTTTCGCCATTTGATCGTTGATGTAAATTTGAAACGGATCGTCCCAGTCTTGAACTGAAAGCCCGCTTGTGACAGGGATGTCGAACAATTCGAACAGGGCTTTATCGGTAAAGACAATGTCCTGTTCTTGCGATTTTACCTCGTCGGACAGGTTAAATGGGATATGGCGATTGAAAAGTTGCGATGCCTTTTCGACCGCCGGAAGGTTTTCCCGAATGAGTGCTGCCAAGGGATAAGGGGTGCCACCTTTCAGTTCGTTTTTTTCAAGATCACTCATTAAAATACGATAGGTTTGATCGGCCTTTGGATGATTGCGGTCATAAGTGAACTCGTTAATTGTGTAAAGCAGAAGCAGAAAAGTAGAGCCGAGCCCAATACCGAGACCCAGAATGTTAATGCTGAAATAGACCCGTTGTTTTTTCAGATTCCGAAAAGCGGTTTTTAAGTGATTTTTAAACATCGTCGATTCTTCCTTATCCTTTGAAATCCTTAAACTTTTCACCTGCTTTAAGCTATAGGCTTACCACGTCAAGCATATTTATTCATAACGCAAGTGATCCACCCGCAAAAACGTGGGATTTCGTCATTCATACCTCAACGCCTCTGCCGGGTTAGCACACGCTGCCCGAATAACCTGCCAGCTTACAGTGACTGTTGCAATACATAATGCAATGAATCCGGCCAGCGTAAAAATCCACCAGCTCAAATAAATGTGGTATGCAAAGTGCTGAAGCCAATTTTTCATCAGGAAATGAAGAAGCGGCGTGGCAACAACAAACGAGACCAAACTAATGATGATATATTCCCGGCAAAGTAATAAAGTAATATTTTTGATCGTAGCGCCCAGGGTTTTGCGGATGCCAATTTCTTTTGTGCGCTGCCTGGCGGCAAAGCTGCTTAAACCGAACAAGCCCATACAGGCAATTACTACAGCAAGAAGGGTGAAAAAATTAATTAATTGAGCAAATTTTTCATCATTTTGATAAAGCTGGTCAAACTTTTCATCGATGAATTGATAAGAGAACATATCTTCGGGATAAATTTCCTGCCAGATTTGTTTTGCCTGCTGAATGCCTTCCTGAATTTGACCGGCAGCAAGTTTTACGGAAATGCATGCAATAAAATTATCCGTGTCATTTTCGATAAACAACGGGCCGATTTTCTGGTACAGGTCATGGGTATGAAAATCATGGACAACACCCACCACTCGTTTTTTATTATTCGCGCCGATTTCCATTTCAGGCACAAAGGGTTGTCCCGGAAATTTTTGCTGAAACGCGGTTTCGTTCAATAAAATAGCGCCGGGTTCATTATCCCGATAATTTCTGCCCGCCACCAGTTTTAGATCCAGTACGCTTAGATACCCGGTGTCGGCTATTATCCATTCCAAATTGTCATTCTCGTCAAGGGTCGTCCATAGCCAGTTGCCGAATGCGGGAGGCACAAATGAAGAGACCGTGACGCTTTGAATGGCTGTACAGTTTTGTAACGCGGAAGCAAAGACCTGGTATTTTTGATTGGTATCTCCATCCGGACGCAGAACTACCATTACCTGATCTGTATTATAGCCTACTTGCTTGTCGCGTAAAAAAAGCATTTGGTTCCGAATAACCAGACTGGCGATGATCAATCCGCAAAAAGTAATAAACTGAAAAGCCAGCATGCCCCGTTTGAACCAGGAATTACCGGAAGAGAGTATTTGCTTTTGGGAAAATAACACCACCGGGTTCAGAGAAGAGAGGATGAAAGCGGTAATACCGCCACAAACTAATCCAACCATGAGGGCAATCATAATCATTGTAGCAAAGAACGGAAAATTTGTCATCACCCCAAGCTGCATTTGCCGGTTAAAAATGTGATTGGCATAAGGTAAAAGCAGATTTAGTAATACAAGCGCCACCGGCAGCGCCAACCCGACGAGCAGGAGCGATTCGCCGACAAGCTGGCAGACCAAAGCCGCCCGGCTGGCGCCAACCACTTTCCGCACCCCCACTTCTTTTACCCGGCGACTGACCTGGGCCAGGCTGAGATTGATAAAGTTGATGCATGCAATAATAAGAATTGCCAAGGCAATTGCGGTAAATAATCGTACTTGCACTATATTGCCATACATCCCAATCCGGCATCTAATATCCGCAGAATACAGATGGGCCCGGGTAAGGGGTTGCAACCGATAATTTGGTTTGAACCACTCCGGCGCAATCGTAGCCACAAATTCATTTAATTTGGCGGTAAATTGGGAGGCTAGTGCATTCTCTCTCAGTAAAAACAGGGTCGTTATGGAATTGTAACCCCAACTGCTGGCGAAATCAGCATGGCTCCCCTTCTCGAGAAATTTTAAAGGCAACAGAATATCCGGATTTAAAAAAGTGTTTTCAGGTATTTCACCCAAAACAGCAGTTACCTTAACATCATATAATGAACCGCCGAACTGAATCGTTACAATTTTACCAAGCGGATTCTGTCCGTGGAAATATTTTTCAGAAAACGCCCGGGATATAACCAGGGCGTCAGGATCATTCAGACACGTTTCGGGAGAGCCCTGCAACAAAGGAATTGTCAGCGCCTGGAAAATTTCAGGATCGGCGAAATAAAACGGCGCGACTTTTTCCAGCCGGTTTTCATAGCGAATCAGGCTGTGATCCCGCCAGTATTTTCCTATTCGAACCACTTGTTCAATTTCCGGGAATTTGTCCTTGACGGTCGTTGCAAGCACAGCCTGGGTTGCGCCACTTTTTTCTTTGCCTTCCTGATAAACCCGGTAAATAAGATCTTTAAACTGATTGTGATGATCGTAATTCAATTCTTTAAATACAAACAATGCGATGATAAAAACCGCTACCATGCCCATGCCAAGACCGAAAATATTGATTAAGGCATAACTTTTGTTCTTTTGCAAATTGCGTACTGCAATTTTAAAATAATTCTTTATCATTATATTTTCCTTAATAATTACTGATTTTTACCAACCACATGGCCATTTTAATACTTCTACTGAAAGCTGATAGCTGACAGCTGCTTCTCACGTCTCACGTCTCACGTCTGACGTTTGACTTTACATTCATCAACCAATCTATACTCTCAATAAAAAATCAACTGACAACTGATAGCTGACCACTGACAGCTTACTCATATCGCAACGCCTCAATCGGGTTGGTCCGCGCCGCCCGGATTGCCTGGCCGCTAACTGTTAAAAGGGAAACTAAAAATGCTGCCAAGCCGGCCAGCAGGAAAATCCACACACTCGGATGGATACGATAGGTAAAATTTTGCAGCCATTGGTTCATAGCATACCAGGCTATCGGCCAGGCGATGAGATTGGCAATGATCAGCCACCAGGTAAAATCTTTTATCATCAGCATCACAATTTCCGTTAACGAGGCGCCGACGACCTTGCGGATGCCGATCTCCTTGGTTCGCTGTTCAACAATTAACGATACCAGGCCCAGCAACCCCAAACAGGCTATTATAATTGCCAGTAATGAGAAAGCTATAAATATCTTTTCTGTCCGCAACTCATTCTGATACTGATTTGCCAGCATTTTATTCATGAACTGGATATCAAACGGGATGTCCGGATTATATATTTTCCAAACACTTTCCAAGCGGGCAATTGTATCTTTGAGAGTTTTAAAATCATCGGTTATTATTTTCACAACAATAATTCCGGAAACCGGTTCCGGCTCGAAAAAAAACACAAATGGAGTTATTTTTGAATGTAAGGATTCCTGGTTAAAATCTTTAACAATGCCTACTACTTCTGCGGGTCTGCTTAACCCTCTATCGCTAAATGTGGTAAATTGTGCCAGGTTTACATCATCAATGCCAAATTCACGGATCGCTGTTTCATTCAGAATGCAGACTGGATTGTTTTGATCCCTTTCTTTGGAAAAGAAACGGCCTTCTTTCAGTTGAAACTTTAATAACGGCATGAAATCGGCGTCGACGTTATAATGCATAAAGTATATTTCTTTTTCAACCCCCTTGTAGGTCCAACTCATATTAGAACTACTATGGCCGGTTCCAGGCATATTGTGGGTAACAGCCACTTGCTCCAGGTTGGGAATTTGTAATAAAGACTGGCGGAAACCGGTTGATATATTATCCGAATAATTTAACAGTAATATTTTTTCGGCAGAAAACCCCAGATCATGGTTCTGCATAAAAGACCGTTGCTGTACCATACCCAACGTACAAACAATTAAAACAATCGAAACGACAAATTGAAATATTAATAACCCGGTTTTCAATTTACTCTTTCGTCCGCCCAATACCCTCTCGCCCTTGATTATCTGAACCGGATTCTGCATTGTCAGGTAAAGCGCGGGGTATAGTCCGGCAATACATCCCAATCCAATACCGGCGGCCAGTAAAATTATAACCAGCAGCGGCCAATTAATGGCGCCGGTAAAAACAACAGTATTAAAAAGAGTATTAAAATATGGAGATAAGAATTGCGCAAACAGGAATCCAAAGCCAATACTGACCAGAGTTATTATTACCGCCTCGATCAGGAACTGGTTAATTAAACTCAAACGACTCGCGCCGGTTACTTTGCGAACCCCTATTTCGGGCATGCGCCGTACAGATTGAGCAATAGCCAAATTAATATAATTAATTATCGCAATGACTAATATAAGGAATCCGATTGTGATGACCAATGCCAGTTGGGTGCTGTTACCATGATAACAGGAATCATGAACGGTCCTGTTAAAATAAATTTCACTAAATGGAAGAACTGAATAGGATGAGTTGTGAAAATAGCCGGGGTTTCTTGAATTAAAGCTCAATTTAATTTTATCGGCCAGGTCAACCATGTTGACATTTTGCCGGCATAAAAAGTAATGCGCAAAATTTGTAGAGTTGATCTGTTCCCAATCTTCTCCTTCTACTTGTTTTAAAAATTGCACAGGAATAACGGCGGAAAACTTGAGGGAAGAATTTGCCGGCAGCTTTTTTATTACTGCGGTTACTGTTAATAAATGCTCGTTGTTCAATTTAACTACTTTGCCAACCGGGTTCTCCGCGCCAAACAAACGGCCGGCTTCCCGATCCGTTAACACCAGCGAAGCCGGCTCGGTCAAAGCCGTGGCAAGGTCGCCGGCAATGACCTCACAGGTAAAAATATTAAAAAACGTCGTATCTGTAAAGAACACATCGCTAACATATAACGGCTGGTTATAATCAAGGACAACTCGTCTGTACCCTGATGCGATGCGGGTCACCAGTTCTAGTTCCGGGCAATTCTCCTGCATTATCTGATAGAATTGGGGTGAAAGGTTCGCCCGGTCGGTTTCCTGGAATCGATATATATCCCGGTAATTTTTGTGAAACCGGTCGGCGGTAACCTCGGTGCGGACATAGAAAAATAACAGCAAAATCACCGCTAAAGATAGTGATAAACCCAAAATATTAATAATGGAATGAGATTTATCCCGCATGATATTTCTAAAGGCAATTTTTATGTAATTAACGAACATCCTTTTTCCTCTTATTAGTTTATCATTAGCTATTAGTTTTGAGCTTTCTTCTCACGTCTCACGTTTCACGTTTGACCTTTCTGAACACCGACAATTCTCCACCCGCCACAGTTCTTCTTTCACTGACAACTGATAGCTGACAACTGACAGCTTTCGTCTCACATTTCACATCTCACGTCACTCATACCTCAGCGCCTCAACCGGGTTGGCTGTTGCAGCCCGGATTACCTGCCAGCTTACACTTAACATGGCAATAAGCAGCACTGTTGCCGCCGCTACCAGATACACCCACATTTTCATATTCACATGGTAAGCAAAATTTTGCAACCATTTATTCATGGCATACCACGCAACAGGAAAGGCAATTATATTAGCCATAACGATCCACTTTATATAAGAACTTGTCAAATATAAAATAATTCCGGGTATCGACGCGCCAAGCGCTTTACGAATGCCGATTTCCTTGGTCTTACGCTGGGTAAAAAAACTCACCAGACCTAAAAGGCCCAAACAAGAGATAAAAATTGCCAACAAGGAAAATAAAGTTAACAAATTCCCTTGTTTTTGCTCTGTGTTATAAAGTCGATTATACCTGTCATTTAAAAAAGTATAATGAAAAGTATCGTTGGGCAGGTATTCCTGCCAAATACTTTTTAAAAAGGCGGCTGTTTCCTGAAAAGTATTATGCGTTTGCGGCGCCAGTTTTATAGTTATCGTATTAAAGTCATCGGGCGCAATAAAGAGCATAAAAGGTGCGATAGATTTGTGAAAAGATTCATAATGGAAATCCTTAATTACGCCAATTATTTGCCCCCTTAATCCTCCATAAGTCATGGGTTGATCGAGCGCCTCAGAGGGGGATTTCCAACCGATCTTTTGCACAGCCGTTTCATTTAAAATAAAGGCATACCCGTTATCCGTTGCATAGGTCTGGTCAAAGTCCCGTCCGGCGGCAAGTTTAATTCCATATACTTGTAAAAAATCATAATTGACCCGCACATTGGCCAACCGGAAACCCAAAGTCATTTCTTTTTTATCAAAGTATACTGTCGCTTCACTGTTATCTGCCAACCCGGCTGAAGGTACACGTTTTGAAGCCGTTACTCCTGCAATGTTGGGATTTTGCATTAAACGGGCCTTAAAAGCCTCATAATTATCTATCATTTCACGGTTAGCCGGCAAGTTAAGTAATTGCTCCTTATCAAAGCCCAGGTCTTTATTTTTACAATAATTTAATTGCTCAAAAACAACTCCCAGACAAATCATTAATATAATACTGATTGAAAACTGGCTAATCACCAGCGCTTTACGTAATGATGATTTTAAAGTTCGGGATTGCTGAAATGCCCGTAATATCAGCAAAGGAGGGAATTGGGCCATATAAAAAGCGGGGTAGCTTCCGGCAAATAATCCAACAATTACGCTCAGACTGATAACAGGTAATATCAAACCAGTTACATTGTTTTCTAAAATTGTAAAACCAAAAAAGTTTTGTATAACCGGGCGTAAAATAACTAGTATTCCAATAGCAATAAGCAGGGACATAATTGATAGTATAAACGTCTCGCCAAGGAATTGTACAATAATTTGTCTCCGGTTGGCGCCAACAACCTTTTTTATGCCAATTTCCTTAACCCGGGTTGTGGAACGGGCAGTTGCCAGGTTAATAAAATTTACACAAGCCAACATTAATATGATTACCGCTATAATGCTTAATATATAAACATAAATTATATTGCCGTTAGGTTCAAATTCGGCATCCAGGTGAGAATGTAAATGGATATTCTTTAACGGTTGCAAATGCAGGGTATTCCATTCATTGGCGTTATCCCCTAAATGTTTAATTAAAAATTGCGGGATTGCTCTGTTAATGTTTTCAACATTTGCGCCTTCTTTTAATAAAATATAGGTTGCATAATTATTACTGCCCCAATTAGAAAATTCCTCTTCGCCATAAAACTGCCTTAAACCAACCATCGAATTCAAAGCTTCAAAATGGAAATGTGAATTTACCGGCGGGTCGTTAATAATGCCGGTAACGATTAAATCTATTTGTATATCTTTGGTAACCGGCAGAATCAGGATTTGATGCAGCGGATTTTTATTGCCGAATATTTTTTGCGCTGTAGATTGCGTAAGTACAAGCCCATTGGGTATTTGTAGTGCGGAGGCGGGATCGCCCTGTATAAAAGGGAATGTGAAAACATCAAATACTTCCGGGTCCGCCGATAACATTTCCGCCTGGTAAATCTTATCCTGGTATTTTAAATTTGCTATTCCGGCTTGAGCAATTCGAACAGCTTGTTCAACTTGTTCAAAATCATTCTTGAATAATGGCGCAATTGGCGGCGCAACAAAACCAAAGTATATACTGGTGGAACCGTCGCTGTTGAACCACTCCCTGGTAACCCTGTAAATCCGGTCGGCGTTTTTATTATAAATATCGAAACTTGTTTCAAAATTCACATAAAGCATTATCAAAATAACGCTGGCCATACCAATAGAAAGCCCCAACAAGTTTATGATTGCATAGGACTTGTATTTTAACAAATTGCGCACTGCAATTTTAAAATAATTCTTTATCATTATATTTTCCTTAATAATACTGATTTTACCAATCACATGGCCATTTTAATTCTACTACTGATAGCTGACAGCTGATAACTGAGAACTGACAACTTTCTTCTCACGTTTCACATCATTCATACCTCAACGCCTCCATCCGCCTGCGGCGGATTTCAGCCCCCAGTTATTCGTATCTGAGGGCTTCAACCGGGTTGGCTCGCGCCGCCCGGATCGCCTGCCAGCTGATGGTTAATAATGCAATCATCAATGCCAGCGCGCCGGCCAAAATAAATACCCACAAATCTATATCTATCCTGTATGCAAAATTCTCCAGCCATTTGTGCATTGCAAAAAAAGCCGCCGGCCAGGCGATCAGGTTGGCGAACAACACCCATATTACAAACCTTTGTGATAGCAGCACAATGATCCTGCTGATGGTTGATCCCAAAACCTTGCGAATACCGATCTCTTTTGTCCGGCTCTTGACAATAAATGTGGCTAAACCGAATAAACCAAGGCAGGAAATAAAAATGGACACCACGCTGAACCAGGTAAAAATAGCGCTTAATCGTTTCTCAAAACCATATTGGCGTTCTATCGTTTGATCCAGAAAATGATATTCAAAAGGCAGATTGGGATTATACTCCTGCCAAATTTTCTTTATATTATCCAGCAATTGCGGCACGTCCTGTCCGGAAAACTTAACCAGCACCACACCAAACAAATCAATGCTTTTATAATCGTCTAGTTGCATAAAAATTAACGGTTCAATTGTATGATGAAGGGACTTGAAATGAGAGTTTTCCACTACCCCGACGATTTCACCACTACGACCCGCCGTCCTGATTTTTTTACCAACCGGGTTTTCAAATTCCAAATAATCCACCGCCGCCTGGTTCAGAATAAAAGCGGACTCTTTATCCGTAGTGAATTCCTCGGAAAAACAACGGCCCTCTGCCAAACCGATGTTCATTGTAGCAAAATAATCGGGCGTTACTTCAGTGTTTCTTACCACCAGGTCCTGCTTTGTTTGCCCTTCCCAGGAAACCCAACTGCCGTTGATCGTTGTGGTTGGAACACTCTGTTGCATAGTGACATTGCTGATACCGGGATATTCCAGCAACCGACTTTTTACAATATCATATTTTTCAGCCAATTGTCCTTTGGCGGGAAAGTATAAGATATTGTCTTTATCAAAACCCAGCTTTTTATGCTGCATAAAAGTCAATTGACTGTTTATTATCAAAGTGCAGATAATAAGCAGAATCGAAATTGCAAACTGAAAAACAACCAGCGCGCTTTGTAATGGCGCCCTTTTGTTTGTGCGATTCAATTTGTTTTTTAAAGCCTCGCCTGGTGAAAATGCCGATATGTAAAAGGCAGGATAGCTACCGGCAAACAATGTCGTAAACAGAATAATAACAGAAAAGAATGTGAAAAAATGGACGTCAAGTGATAATACTTTACCGGTAAAATGATTAAATGCCGGTACAATCAAATTGATTGCCAACACCGCCAATAAAGAGGCGCAGCAAGTTAACAGGGCAAACTCGCCGATAAATTGCATAATCAGCTTGCTGCGCTGCGCGCCAACTGCCTTGCGAATGCCTACTTCCTGCGCCCGCGACATGGAATTCGCCGTAGCGCAATTGATAAAATTGATGCAGGCAATGAATAATATGCCAAACCCGATAAGCAGAAAAATGTTGACATACTTGCGATCCCCGGTCAATGCTGTACTATGTGTAATACCGGCATCTAAATGAATATCGCCAAGCGGCTGGAGATGTACATAATAAAAGCGGTCGGTTATTGGATTATTTTGATTAAGAATGCTCTCGATCTTTTTTTCAATGTCCGGGACAAAACTGTTTTCCTTGACTTGAATATAGGTTTCATGCACAAAATTTGACCAATTATAACCGCCTTGCCAGAACCTTTCGGCCAGAGTATGCGTTTCTGCAATTTGCATTTGCAAATGCGAATTAACCGGCATGTCTTTCATTACGGCGCACACATGGTAATTACTCCTGTTGTTCCAGGTTAGATTCTTACCGATGGGATTTTCGTTCCCAAAATATTTTCTAGCGATTGTTTCACTAATAACCAAATCATTGGGGTTGACAAGTGGATTTTCTGCATTTCCGGATAGAAATTGAAAGGAAAACATTTTGAAAAAATCGGGGTCAACACAAAAAGTCTGACCCTCATAAAATGCTTTATCATTATATTTATATGGATTACGATGATTTTGAATTATTCTGGCAGTATATGTTACTTCCGGAATTTGTTTCTTAACAGCGTCGGCCAACAACCCTGGTGTTATCGCCATAATTTCATCTGTGCCTTTTCTCTGCAGCAGGATTCTATATATCCGGTCCTTGTTTTGATGAAAACTGTCAAAATTCACTTCATCATTTACCCACATCAGGATCAGGGCGGTGCAGGTAATGCCGATTGCCAAACCGGCAATATTTATTATAGAATAGACCCGGTTACGAATAATATTTCGGATAGCCGTTTTTAAAAAATTCATAAACATAATATTTGCCCTTGATTTATCTGCTGAATATTAACTATATACCTTACAATTCTTCTTTCACTGATAGCTGATAGCTGACAACTTTTCGTCTCACGTTTCACATTTCACGTTTGACGTCATTCATACCTTAAACTCTCAACCGGGTTCGCCATTGCTGCCCTCAACACCTGCAAGCCGATCATAGCCAGGGCAATGAATACGGTAATTATTCCGGCAAGAATAAATAACCACAAATTCAGAGTGATCCGGTAAGCAAAATTTTGTAACCAGTGATGCATCGCATACCAGGCTACCGGCCAGGCCAACAGATTGGCCAATACCACCCAGGAAATAAAATCCCTGGATAACAAATAAAACAAACCTGGAACCGAAGCGCCCAACACCTTGCGAATGCCAATCTCTTTACTACGCTGTTCTACCATGAACGAGCACAGACCTAAAAGTCCGAGACAGGAAATAAAAATTGCCAAACCGGTAAAGCCACGGGCAAAAACCATAGATCGCTGTTCGTTATGGTAATAATTATCAACCGCATCTTTAAAAAACATATATGAGAACGGGCGATCGGGCACAAATTCCAGCCACTTGCCTTCGATAAAAGCCAGGGTTTGAAGAATATTATCCGGTTTCATTTTTACACAAATATAACAAGGCCCGTTATACATTTCAAAAATAAAGGGTGAAATAGCGCTGTGAAATGAAGTATGATGAAAATCTTTCATTACGCCGATAATTTGCCCGGTTCTGCCCTTGTAGGTTATTGTTTTTCCCAGGGGTTCCTGCAGGCCCATTTCTTTTATAGCGGTTTCATTTAACACATAATTATCCAGATCAGTCGACATTTCAGAATTGAAAAAACGCCCCGCCGTCATACTTATACCAAAAGTTTGCAGGTAGTCGAAATCCACTATTTTATGATAAATTACAAACTCCTTATCAATATTCTTTCCCGGCCACATAATATCACTGCTTTCCTCTTCACCAGGATAAAATGGCGGAAAGGCTTTGGAAATACTCTCTATATTCGGATTCTGTAACAATGCTTCACGGGCGCTGTTATAATCGGTCATATACTTGCCATAACCATAAAAATACACAATATTGTCTTTATCGTACCCTTTGTCGGTATGTTGCATATAATAAAGCTGCTGATAAAAAACCAGGGAGCCGATAATAAAAACGCTGGCGGTGAAAAACTGAATAACAACCAATATATTCCTGATCCGAGCATGCGATGGCACATTGTGAACCAATCCGGCTTTTAATGTGTTTATTGGAGTAAATGATGACAGTACAAAAGCTGGATAACTGCCGGCAAAAATACCGACAACGAAAGTTAATGCCGTTAACCAAAACAGCATTTTAAAATTGCTAAAAGAAAGGAATTCCAGGTTTTTACCGATAAATGTAGTAAATACCGGCAATATGAGTTTAATAATCAGTATTGCCAATATCATAGAGATTAAAGCATACATTACCGACTCGCCCAATAACTGGCCAATCAATTCCCAACGTCTGGCGCCGATAGCTTTACGCACCCCAATTTCTTTAACACGTATGCTCGACCGTGAAGTGGACAAGTTCATAAAATTGATACATGCCACCAGTAAAACACACAGCGCCACCAACGATAAAATATAAACATAAGTAATGTTGCCCTGTTGATAATTACATTGATCCGGAAAAGTTGTGCGTAAATGAATATCGATCAGGGGTTGTAAGCTGAGTTGCGCTTTCATTTGCGGATTATGTTCGGGGATGATCGAGGCTATCTTTTTCTCCACTTCAGCTCCGGGAAAACCGGCGCGAACCTGGATATAGGTTCTGAAAATTCCCACATCCCAGCTTTCCAGATCCTGGTAAAACCACCGGCGCATATTTTCGATCGGGAATAGGTAATCGAACTGAATATGAGAATTCTCCGGTATGTGAATAACACCGGTAACATATAAATCCGAGTTGTCCTTTTTTATCACTTTACCCAGGGCGGTATTATCGCCAAAGTATTTTTGCGCCATTTTATCGGTAATTACAACGGACTGCTGATCCTGCAAAGCAGTCGCCGGGTTGCCCACAATAAAAGGAAAAGAAAATATTTGAAAAAAAGCGGGGTCGGCAGCCGCCCACCGGTCATTGGTAAAAGATTTATCTTCATATCGTATCAGCCATCCCGAAAACCCGCCCACGTAACGGGTCATAGCTGTAATATCATTATAATTTGCCGCCAACACCGGGCCAAGCGTATTAGGCGTAGTAGACGATTTTGTAACACTGTTTGCAGATTCCGTATCGACCAGAATGCGATAGATATTTTGCCGGTTAACATGGAACCGGTCATAATTCCATTCATCGGCAATCCATAGAGAAATCAAAATGCTGCAGACCATACCGATAACCAGACCGATGATATTAATAAAGGTATACACTTTATTCTTTTTAAAATTTCGCCACGCAAATTTAATGTAACTGAAAAACATTTATTCTCCTTTTTCCTGCAAGCCGATAGCTGACGGCGGACAGATTTATTCACACCTCAACGTTTCAACCGGGTTTTCCGCCGCCGCTTTTAATATTCGACTACTCACTGTAACCAGGGCAATGACCGTTACAATCACTCCGGCCAGAATATAAACCGGCGCGCCGATAGTCGCCCGGTTGGGGTAATCTTGCAGCCACTGCTGCACAAAATACCAGGCTAACGGCCAGGCCAGGACATTGGCAACCAGAACCCATTTAATAATATCCGCAGTTAATAACCCGACTATTCGCGCGGTTGTACAACCTAAAATTTTGCGCATCCCTATTTCCTTACTGCGCATTCCGGTTATAATTGCTATGAGGCCGTATAAACCAAGACAGGCAACCCACAGCGCGAAAATTGCAAAAGCTGTTACCATACGGGCCATTTGTTCCTCGGCGGCATACAAGCTGCGCAGCGACTCATCTAGAAAATAATAACTGAAAGGCTTGCCGGGGAATAATTCCGCCCACTTTTTTTCAGTCAGGGCGAGAATGTCCCTGTTATTCGTTGAATTCAAATTCATAGTAATCGTACTGTAAAATCCCGGCGTCATCAAGATGAGCAGGGGTTCTACTTTTTGATGCATACTGCGGTAATTAAAGTTCCGCGTTACGCCAACAATTTCCACCTCGGAATTTACAATACTTTCATGAATTTTTTCCCCGATAGCTTGCTGCGGTGAAGCAAAACCCAAAGCTATTACAGCGGCCTCGTTGATGAGGCAGCTACGTTCCACATCTGCCATATTCCCGGCATTAAAATTCCGCCCGGCAGCCAGTTCAATTCCATAATTCGGAATAAAATCTTCATCATAAAACAACACATACAGCATTTGTTTGTTATCTCTGTTTGCACCTGTCGGCCAAACCGCTGTACTGCCCGCGCCTTGTCCCGGTTCGCCGGAAGAAACTGAAACACCGGCAACGCCCGGCAGGGTGCGCAGTTCGTTTTTCACAGTAGTATAATTCTGTTCCAGCGGACGTATTCCCCGCACCGGGATAATCAGTTTTTGTTTGCCGCTAAATCCGGGATAGCTGTTTTGCATAAAGCCAAGCTGCCGGTAAACTACCAGGGCGCTAATAACAAGTATAACCGTAATAAAAAATTGCCCGGTGACCAGGACTCTGCGCACCAGCATGCCCTGCGGGCCGGTTTTTATCTGCCCGCGCAGAACCATTACCGGTTTAAAGCCGGCAAGCGCCAGCGCCGGAATTCCTCCGGCGATTATTCCCAAGAGCAAGGTTATGAATACAACCGGAATGATTATATTTTGTTGCGCCAGGCAGGATATTGAAAAATGACCGTCAATAATCCGGTTATAAAATGGCAGCGCCAGCATGACAAGGATAAAAGCCAGCAGCAACGCCGCGCCTGTCACCAGCAGGGAATCTCCCAGGAACTGGCTGACAAGTTGTAGCGAATTGGCGCCAACAACCTTACGAATGACGGCTTCTTTGGCACGCACCGTATTACGAGCTATGCTTAAATTGATAAAATTGGATGCGGCAATAATTAAAATCAGTAAACCCACCCCGGTAAATAACAATAACATCCCGGGGTCTCCGGGATAAGAAGATTCATATAAACGATGTGAATGCAGGTGAATATCGGCGACTTGCTGCAAGTTAAAAGTAAATTTTATACCGGCAGCGCGGGAATCGTTTTTGGCATGTTCGGCTGCCAACAGGTTGATTTGTTGTTCAAGAGCGGTTATATCGCTGCCCGGTTGTACTTTAATATAAGTATAGGCCCCCGGCCAGGTCCAGTCATCCATCCACGCCATATTGGCAAACCGTTCAATGGAGGTAAACATATTGTATTGTAAATGTGTATTATGAGGGCAATCCTGTACAACGCCGGTAACTGTATAGTCCCGGTCATCCATGTTCAAAACAAGTCCCAGAGGATTGACGCTGCCGAAATATTTTTTCGCCAGGGTTTGGGAAATAACAACAGAATGCGGGTTATTCAATGCCGTTTCCGGGTTGCCGGCAAGAAACGGGATCGTTAAAATAGCAAAAATTTCCGGGTCAGTATAAAGCAATTGTGATTCGTAAAAGTTGTTGTTCCCGTAACGTACCTGGACGCTGTTACCCAAGTTTAAAATGCGCCCCGCATTCTCTACCTGGGGGAAATTCTGTACAAGCGCCGGAGCCAGTGGCGGTATATTGAACGCATAACTGTTTAACTCAGAGCCGGATTGAAAATCCACGGTCACGCGGTAAATTCGTTCGCCATCGCGGTGATAATTATCGTAACTCCTCTCCCGCTGTACATATAACAGGATAAGGATAAAAACAGCAAATCCTGTCGCCAGTCCGGCTATATTAATAAACGAATACAATTTATATTTACGCACATTCCGCAGAGAAATTTTTGCATAACTTGTCAATAAATCAACCATGCTGTTCCTCTTTTTCGACATATCCATCAGCCAGATGGATTATACGGTTGCCAAAAGCCGCTTTGTTTTCATCATGAGTTACCTGGATGATGGTCGTGCCTTCTTTGTTCAGTTGTTTCAGCATTTCCATAATCTCCAGTCCCTGTTTGGAATTCAGATTGCCGGTGGGTTCGTCTGCTAAAATAATTTTGGGATTGATGATCAACGCTCTGGCCACCGCTACCAACTGTTGCTGTCCGCCGGAAAGCTGGTTGGGGAACAAATCCTTTTTCGCCACAATATTGAATCGATCCAGCATATCGGCGATCATGCTTTTCCGTTCGGCGGTTTTGACCTTTTTGTATAACAACGGCGTTTCCAGGTTTTCATAAACCGTCAGTTCGTCGATCAAATGATACGCCTGGAAAACAAAGCCGATGTACTGCTGGTGAAAAGCGGTGCGCTTTTTCTCATTCAATTTATGCACCGGTTCATCCATAAAATAATACTCGCCGCCGGACATGTCGTCCAGCATACCGATGATATGCAACAGCGTGGACTTGCCCGCCCCGGATGGCCCCATTATCGAGACAAAATCGCCTTCATGTATTGTTAAATTAATATTACGCAACACCCAGGTTTTAATGAATTTATTGGCGTAATATTTTTCAACATCGACCAGTTTTATCATGTTATTCTCCACTCATATAGTTCTATATTGAGGTAATCCATATTATCGGTTGTTCAATAATATGGACTACCCTTGCTCTCTGTTTTATTACAAACCTGTATCAAAGCTAACTGTTTTTACCGGGCCGTTATAGACCTCAGTGTCATTCAGAAAAACCGTCATTGTTCCTTGCAAACCAATCCCCATTAGTCCATCATCATACTCGCTCCCTATCACTACTACCCGCTTTGTTCCGAATGAATGTATCCGTATTATATTACCTTCTATCTTGCAGGTAAAGCGGGGCAATGCGCTTATTGTCAGATCACGCTCGATATAAACGCCATTCCTGCCAGCAGGCAGATCATTATTATCAACAACAAAGCTAAAGCTATCCGGCCGGGTACGGGTAAATTGCAGTAACCATTGCAGGTTTGTGCGCCTGGCCGGTTCCGGGTACTCGTGTCCGCCGCCCGGTACTATGACCATATTCGGATTAACACCATATTTTTTCAGCTCTTCTGCCATGCGATAGGCCTCGGTAACCGGTACAGCGTTATCGCTGTCGCCATGCCAAATCCGAATCGGCACATCATACAAATTGCCTCCCATTCCCCTGCCGGTCGGCGCGTACCAGGTTCCTCCGGAGCAGATTGCAACCGCCGCCCACATATCCGGATGGCGCAACGCAAAAGCCCAGGCGCCGCCGCCGCCCATAGAATGGCCGGTCAGGTACACCCGTTTATTATCGATCATAAAAGTTTTGGCCATGTCCTCAATTGCTTCATACACATCATTGCGGGCATATTCCTGGTATCCGCGGTTGCCCCGTCCCCATGGCATTAATATAAATGGTTCCGCTTCACCGGGGAACTCTTCCCGCTGAATACCGGCAGTCAAAGCAGCATACGAATTGGCCACATTATTCAAAGTATGTGGATTCCCGGCGCCATGCAAATCTACCACCATGGGATAATTCTGACCGGGGTTCCAGCCGCGCGGCAGTAACAGATTATAATACTGCAACGTGTTGTCCGAAGGGGAAATAAAAGCCAACACCAACGACCGTCTACGGTCGAGGTAGGTTTGCCACTGCACCGCATCCCCTTTTAAACCGGATCGTATTATGGAAACATAATGGATAACATCCCTGGCCAATTGCGGATTATCATCAAATTGCAAGGCTGCCTGCGCCCATTGCGTTTGTACCAACGCCAATGTTGAATTTAAATGCCTTTTAAAAACCGGCTGCTTTTCCTTTTGCGCCAGGGTCTCCATTTCACTGATAAAATCTTCAATAACATTACCCGGCGCGGTCAGATTGATCTTTTCACTAAATACAATACGTTCTTTTTTATAGACTGTAGCTTCCAACAGTAGTTGACCGGTAGGTAACAATCCCGGGTACCCCTGTACGGAAAAACGACGTATACCGTTTCTGCGCTGTCGTGCCGGCAGCGTTATCACCTGTTCTGTGGATTCCAACAAACCTTTTACAAGGCATGGTTGATCCGAGTTCACGGCGACAATAATTTCCCCGTAACCGGTTACCCGCCAGATTTCATTACGGACTCCCAGGGCGGATACATATTCCCGGCCGGGGTTGCCGATTGCCAGGTGATGGAACAAACCTGGCCGCAGCGCGCCGCCTGCTCCATCGCCCCAATACAGTCGCGTGGAATTACTCTTTTCCACATCATTCAATTGAATGGCAAAACCGATAACCGGGAATATTCCGGCCCGGGTTTGGAATTCCTGCCAGGGCATTACCAGGTTATAGGTTGTGGTCTTGGCTTTTTCATCACGGACGATATTCGGCGTCAACTGCGGCAAAGCGCTAACGCCGCCGGGACGGCCATGATAATGCGCCCAGGCTTTGGGCCCGGAATCGGTCAATGCAAAAGTGATCGAAGCGTCGTCCGGTCCGGTAAATGCCATACCCCGCGGCAGGCTGCCGACGCTGTCGCCGCGTGCATCAATGCCGAACTGGATCGCATCGCCGTTCCAGATATCCTCACCGCTTTTATGATTTTCATGAACATCATCATTTACAATAATTTTAACCAGGATGTTCTTTTCGGTTACGGCAAACCAGCCCTGGGCGCTTGTGCCGGCGTTTTCATCCCTAATCTCAAAAACCGGGGCGCCGCTGCTCCAGGTTTTAATATTTTCCATCACCCAGGGAATGGCGGGCAGTTTCATCAAGGTTGAATCAATGGGAATTTCCTGAATTGTTACCTTGCTCTCTATCGCATGCGCCAGGGCAGCGCAAACAATCAACAGCAGCATAAGAATACTTTTTATCTTCATAAGTCAAACCTGTATTAAAGGATACGTTAGTTTATTATTTTAAATTCACCATGGTAATTGATAATTCAATCCAAATAATAATTAGCCATACTCACATAATTATTCATACCGCAGCGTCTCCACAGGATTGCGCGCCGCTACCCGCAGCGCCTGCCAGCCGGTAACCAGCAACGTAAGCAGCAGCGCCAGCAAACCGGTAACCAGGAACATCCACCACCCGGTATCTACCCGGTAGGCAAAGTTATTCAGCCATTTGTTGATAAAATAAACAGCCAGGGGAAAAGCAATACAATTAGCAAAAATTACCAACAGGAAAAACTCTTTAAAAATAAGCAACACCAGGCTGCTAACCGGTGCGCCGATCACTTTGCGGATACCAATTTCCTTGGTTCGCTGTTCGGCCATAAATAACGCCAGGCCGAACAATCCCATAACCGCGACGATTACGGCAATGCAGGTCGAAACCAGCATTAAACTGGCCATGCTGTGTTGGGTTTGGTATAACTCTGCCAAACTATCTTCAACAAAACGGCAATCAAGATTAACATCGGGGAAAAACTGCACCCAAACTCTTTTAATATGAGCTATGGCGTCCTGTTCTTTTCCCGCTACCGGACGTACAACCAACCGCATTAACAGTTCTTTACTGGGGATAAAAACAGTCGGACCGATTTTATCCGTCAACGATCCTTTATGGAAATCATGAATTACTCCAATCACCAGGCGATTTTGATCTCCAAAATAGATTGTACTACCAAGAGGGTTGGTGAATTTTAAAGCAGCGACAGCCGCTTCATTAATAATAATCGCCTCTTTCGCATCTGTGCCATACTGCTCGGAAAATCCCCGGCCATCTTTGATTGTTATTCCCATCGTTTCTATATAATCATAATCCACTGCAATCCATTCCATATCCAACCCGTCGGGGAATTGTTCTACAGTTATTTTTGATTGCATGCCGATTTGAAACGGCGGCGCGCCGCTTCCCGCTGAAACCTGCTGAATAGCCGGACTTGACAACAACGCCTGCTTTAAAGTCGTATAATTATTTTTAACAGATATTCCTTCCATTGGAATGGATAACAAATTATGCTTATTATAACCCAGGTCTTTATGATCGAGATAAAACAATTGCCGGTAAATGACCAATGTACAAAAAATCAATGCAATAAACACCGTCACCTGGGTAACAATCAATCCCTTGCGCAGCAACGACTTGCCGGTGCGGGCGCTTTTCTGTTTGTATAAAACCTGCACGGGGTTGAACCTGCCGATATAAAAAGCTACATAACTACCCGAAATTACCCCTACCAGCGTAGTAATACCCAGGAAACCTGTCGTAATTCTCCAGTTATGCAACAGATCCATATTGATTGACCGTAATGTAAAGCTGTTAAACACCGGCAGGATCAGTTCCACAAGGATCAAAGCGACAGGTAATGCAAGACAGGCAATTAATACTGACTCGCCAATGCTTTGTATAATCAAATCCAACCGGTTGGCGCCAATTACCTTGCGCACGCCGATTTCTTTGGCGCGGATGGTGGAATGCGCCGTGGCGAGAATAATATAATTAATACAGCCGATCAATAATATCAACAGCGCAATGCCGGAAAACAGGGTTATTTTACGTATATCCCCACCGTCCTGACCGTGCAGATAAGATGAGTGTAAATGGATTGCTTTTAACGGCTGTAATTCATAGAGTACCGGGTTGCCGTCGCCAATATGCCGTTTTGTGAATTCCGGGAATCTCTGCTCGATTTCCGCAGCAGTTCGCCCCTCCTTCAACAGGACAAAAGTGTTGAACATATTTGCGCCCCATTCCTGCAGAAAATCAAATGCCTGGCCGAAAAATTCAAATTTTATGGCCCGGCATGATTCCTCACTCACATCAATGGAACAAATCATATTGGTTTGAAACTGTGTATTCCCCGGCATTGACGGCATAATACCGGTAATCATTAATGGATATAAATCCTTACCGATTTTAATGTTGATTGTTTTGCCGACTGCTTCCTGGCTACCAAAAAGTTTATCAGCAAGTTTTGAGGTAACTACCACGGAATGCGGCTCTTTTAAGGCAGTGGCAGCATTTCCCTGTAAAAGCGGAAAAGAGAACATGGTAAAGAAATCTGCATCCGCAACCAGGACATTTTTCTCATCAAACCAAACGTTATTTTGCAGTGTATAAATTCGCTCTGTTTCTCTTTTTATCACTCGCACTATTTGTGCAAATTCCGGAAAATCAAAAGGTAGTTTTTCTGCCAAAATATATGGAGTGTTAGCAATACCGGACAGTCCATCCGGGGCCTCGGTTATAACCCGGTAAATCCTGTCGCCATTTATATGGAAATTATCATAACTGAACTCGTGCAATACAAACATAAGAATAAGAAAACAACATGCCAAACCCACCGCCAGCCCGGAAATATTAATAAAGGACAAAGCCTTTTGTCTTGCCACATTTCTGAACGCCAGTATGAGATAATTTTTAAACATTGTATTGCCTCACGGTTATTGCCGGAATCCTGTAACAGTTTTTTACTTTGCTTCCTGCTTTTTAAAATACAGATCGCTGAAAAATGGCGTCGCTTGTTTGTAATTGAACATTTCGGTTATCGAGTGTGTAATAATATTCATTTTTACGGAATCTACCCGGATCGTTAATAGATCACCATTCACTGTAAAAGTACAAAACGCTTGATAAATTTCCGCATTTTCCATTTTCAGGAATTTATCCATGACAACCCGGTTACCGGCAGCCTGGTATGTTCCTTCGGTAGTGGTTTGTTTTTGCTTATTTTTAATCTCTGTCATGGTAAAATTATGATCGTCCGGTATGACAAGCTCCAGCATCCAGTTGGCCTGCTCAGCAGTAACTACAGTGGTATCGTTAACCCGGAAAGAATCAAGAATATATTTGCCGCAGGGGAAATTAGTTTGAGCTTTACTGGTAATGGAAAAGAAAATTATCGTTAATACACTCAAAACAATGATGAATTTAATCATCACGCTAATATCTTTGGTTTTTAACATATTTCCTCCAAAACAAAGAGTTAATAAAAACTCTGGTATCTACTCATGTATAAAAAACAATTACCAGGTATTACTATTCATAATGCAGCGAATCCACGGGATTCGTCCTCACAGCTCTCATAGTCTGGTAGCCAATGGTTAACATGGCAATAATCAACACCAATCCTGTTGCTAAAATAAATATCCACCAACTCGTTTCTGTCCGGTAGGCAAAATTTTGCAACCATTTATTCATAACATACCAGGCGCAGGGCCAGGCAATAACATTTGCCAGTAAAATCCATTTGGCAAAATCCTGAGCGAGCATACCAAGCAGTGATAACGGTGATGCGCCTAATATTTTGCGGATGCCTATTTCTTTAAAACGCTTTTCAATGACAAAGGCGGCCAGTCCGAACAATCCCAGGCAAGCTATAAATATGGCCAATATCGAAAAAACAGTGGTAACAATTCCGGTTTTTTGCTCGGCAATATACATATTCGCCAGGTTCTGTTCTAAAAACGTGTAATAACAACCCTCAGTCTGTATAAACCGATTCCAGGTTTCTTCAATATATTTAATGGTAGCCGGTAAATTTTGCGATGCAACACGCACAGTTAAAATACTTGCCGGCTGGCGCGGATGGCAAAGATGAAAAGCCAGCGGCCGAACCTCCCTGTGCAATGATTCATAATTGAAATCCTTGACAACGCCGATTATAGTAAAAGTTTGGGACCCTCTTTCACCAATTTTTGTCAGCTCTTTGCCGACCGGGTCTGTTGCGTGGCAATCCTTAACCCCTGCTTCATTGATCACCACCGCGTTTGTATCCGTCGAAAAATCCCGGGAGAAAAAACGTCCGTCTCTTAATTCTATTTGAAATGTCTTGAGAAAATCATAGTCAACATCCAGGTACTGAAAAGAAACCGGATCGGTGCCTGATTTTTTATCATACAGGTAACCATTACCCGGTATACCCGATTCAAACATCCGCGAACCATTGGTCAGGGAGATTATACCGGGATTGCCTTCCAGTTGTTGTTTAAACTCCTCCATCCTGGGTCCTAATACGCCGGCATTGTTTATGGAGAGCAGAAAATCCTTTTTAAAACCCAGATCTTTATTCTGAATATAATTGACCTGCTTTTTAATGACAATTGTGCCAATGATCAGGGCAATGGATATAGTAAACTGGATGATAACCAGGGCGCTGCGCAACGCACTTTTGCCGCTGCCCCGGCCTGTGCTAGCTTTGAGTATTTGACCAGGTTGCACTGCGGCAAGGTAAAATGCCGGATAACCGCCGGCGAGTAGTCCCACAACCAGGGTAAATAGGATCAATACCGGTATGGTTGCAAGATTGTTGAAAAACTGCAAATCCAATTTCTTACCAATCAATGTATTGAACCAGGGCAGTACCAGTTCCACCAGTACCAGGGCAATGAAAACAGCAATAGCGCACATTAACACCGATTCAATAATAAACTGCCCAACCAGCTTGAATTGACTGGATCCAACAGTCTTGCGAATGCCCACTTCTTTAGCCCGGTTTTCTGAACGTGCTGTGGCAAGATTAATAAAGTTTATAACCGCAATCAGTAAAATAAAAAATGCCACTGCCGAAAAAAACCATACGTATACTATATCACTGGTCTTTATATCACCCCATTCGGTATTCAGATCAATCTGGTAATCCCGCTGCGATCGTAAATGTATGGAAGTTAATGGTTGCAGGTAAAATCCATAACTATTCCCGGCCGCATAAAACTGCTCCAACCGGATGCCCAACAGTGCTTCTGCCTGGGGACCGACATTATCCAGCACTGTCTTTTGCATTTTTTCTTCCAGTTCTCGTGGCTCCGTTCCTTCCCGCAACAGGATATATGTTGTATACCACAGATCCAGCCAGTAGTGGCTTTGAGTTATCGGGTATGTAGAGGAAGACAGCAAACCATCACAACTAAAATGCGATTTGTCCGGATAATTCCGCATGACCCCGGTAACCTGAAACGCATCCCGGCCTTCAATCTGAATCATCTTGCCGAGCGGATTTTCATCGCCAAAATATTTTTTAGCCAGGGTTTCCGTCATCACCAGTGAATTCGGTTTTAGCAGCGCAGTATTGGCATCCCCGTAAAGCAAGGGCAGACTGAAAATCTGAAAATAGGATGAATCAGCAGTATAAATCCCGCTTTCCCGGAATACCTGGTCCCCTTTTCTAAATTTATAATGCTCAAAATAACCGATACGGGTATAATTTTCTACTTCAGGGAAATCGCGCAGTAAAGTTTCACCTGTTGGCGCCGCAGTTTTGGAATTGCTGGTTTCGATACCGTTAACAACCGAATGCACATACACACGATAGATCCGGTCCGCATTCTTGTTGAACGAGTCATAACCCAGTTCATCGAGTATGAACAAAGACAATACAATAAAGCAGGCAATTCCCACCGCAAGGCCGGTGATATTAATTAAGGTAAATCCTTTATACTTTTTCAGATTCCTCAGGGCAATTTTAAGATAATTACTAAACATGCTGTTTTCCTAATACTCGATAATTATATTCATCTCAAATTTAAAAAAAATTCAAGTTGGTTTTTCACTTTATAAATGGAACTTGTTCTTCATATTTTCTGTTACCACTTTACCGTCAAACAGGTGGACGATACGATTACTGTACTCCGCATAAGAGGGTGAATGGGTTACCATGATGATAGTTGTGCCGGCTTCATTCAATTCTGTTAATATATTCATCACTTCATCGCCATGTTTGGAATCCAGGTTACCGGTCGGTTCATCCGCCAGAATCACTTTGGGTTTGGCGACAACCGCGCGCGCTACGGCCACACGCTGCTGCTGACCGCCGGAAAGCTGCTGCGGGAAATGGCTTTTGCGGTGCATGATCTGCATGTGCTCCATGACTTCATTGACCATTTTCTTGCGTTCAGTCGCCGAAACTTTTAAATACAACAGCGGCAATTCAATGTTTTCATATACAGTCAACTCGTCGATCAGGTTAAAGGACTGGAACACAAAGCCGATGTTGCCTTTGCGAATATTGGCCCGCTGCCGTTCATTAAATTTGGCGACTTCTATGCCGTTAAAATAATACTCGCCGCTGGAAGCGGTGTCGATTAACCCGATCACATTCAGTAAAGTGGATTTGCCGCACCCCGATGGGCCCATAATCGAAACAAACTCGCCTTCGTTTACCTGGAAATTAATATTATTCAGCGCGGTTGTTTCAATCTCGTCTGTCTGGTACACTTTGGTCAGATTGGTGGTTTTTATCATTTGTTTATCCTTTATTTATAAAAGTTTTTTTATTGTTTTTTCATTTACTTATTGCTGATGACTTTTAGCTGTCAGTTATCAGTTATCAGCTTTCAGCTTGTTTATCAAGGAACTCAACATACGCTTTACTTCTATAACTTTAGTTTTAATTATTTCATAATTGTTATTATCAGTATATTGAAGATCCTTGGCAAGGTATAACTGGTATTCCAGTTCACTTGCAGAGCCAACAGCAATTTGTAAAAATCTTTTAAAATCTGTCTCACTTCCACGACAGCATCCTTCAGCTATGTTTGAAGGAATTGATACAGCGCTTCGGCGAATTTGGCTTGTCATACCGTACATTTCTTCTTTAGGAAAACTCTTTGTTATCTTGTAAATCTCCAAAACCAGTTCATGACTTTTTTCCCATACCTTCAGATTCCAGAAACTTTGCATTGTTGTACCCTCCCTACATATTCCAAACTTATCATTAATCTGATTGTTTACTAATCTATTACTTGAATATTACTGCTATTAACTGATAGCTGATAACTGATCACTGATAACTTTTTTTACTGATAGCTGACAACTGATAACTTTTTTACTGATAGCTGATAGCTGACAACTGATGACTTTTCCATAAATTTCCACATCTCTCCAATACCAGTTCACTCTCCAAAAACCTGCCCTCATTTCAACAACAACACCTCAATATCTCCATAATTATCATACGACGAAGTGATTACTTTTTCACCGGGCTTCAGGCCTTCCAGTACTTCATAGTTCTGTGTATTCTGCCGGCCGATGCGGATATTGCGTTTGTGCGCGGCTTTGCCATTATCGTCAACCACGTAAACCCATTGCCCGCCGGTCGAGTTGAAAAACCCGCCGGTCGCCAGCAACAGCGCTTCGGAAAGGTCGCCCAGCGCCAGCCGGATGTGTACGGTTTGCCCGCGACGAATGCCGTCCGGTTCTTTTTCGGCAAATTCCATATCCACCTCAAACCGACCCTCGATCACTTCCGGGAAAATCTTTTTAATCAGCAGCTTGCAGGTCTGCCCGGCAAATGTAAACTCACCCGTTTGGCCCAACTGAATGCGGGCAATATAATGTTCATCCACCTGCACGCGGATTTTAAAGCCGTCCAACACATCGATTTGTCCCAGCCGCTCGCCGCGGTTTTTCGATTCACCGATTTCGGCATTGAGGGAGGTCAATTGCCCGGTTATCGGCGCCTTTAAGGTTAAATCCTGCATGTTCTTACGGACTATTTTTAAATTATCCTGCATCCGCGCCAGTGAAGATTCCAACTGTTCAATTTGCACAATTCGGAATAAAGAGTCCTGCTTGTGGGTTTGCAGGGTGATCTCACTTTTGCTTTGCAGGTATTCATACTTGTCCCGTACATCTTCATATTCCTTTAAAGAAATGAGCTTGCGTTCATACAATTCCTGCGCCCGTTCCCAAGCCCGCTTCTGCTGTTTTATTTCATAATCCAAACTGATGAGCTGCGCCTTTAGGTCAAGCCGGTGCTGATCCATAGCCAGCCGGGTGTTGCGCAGGTTGTTGCTTTGCTCAAAAAGCTCGGCTTCACGATACATAATATTCATCAACAGGTCCGTATTGGCCAGGGTTAATATACTGTCGCCTTTTTTCACAAAGGTTCCGGCCTCTAAATACTTTTTCTCCACTCTGCCGCCTTCGATGGCATCCAGGTAAACTGTGGTTATTGGTATCACCGTCCCGGTCACCGGGATAAATTCCTGGAATACATCCCGTGTAACCTCAGAGATTGTAATGCGTTCGGACTCGACATTTAATTTTGACCTGTGATCGCCCAGGATCAGGTTGTATAGTACCAGAATGACCAACACACCTGAGACAGAGAACAATACGATTTTGCGCGGCGGCCATTTCTTTTTTTGAATAATTCTATCCATTTTCATCCTCGCTGGTTTACATTTTGCAGTTTAATTTAGCATAAAACATGCCAACATTGTTTTTATTGAACTTATGTGTGTTTTATACCCGCTTGTTTATCAGTCACTATCCGGTTACAGACACCCGGTGTCCGAAATCGGACACCTGACTTGAAAAAAATTGAGGCTGTATCAAAAATTTAATAGTATAATTCCTGGTTCTGCTTATATAAAAAACTCCCTGCCTTGTCATTCCGAGGAGCGAAGTGACGAGGAATCTTTTTCTGTTAATACTAAAAAAATAACTTTTCTCGCTCCGCTCAAAATGACAAGAGTACTAGAGAATTTATAATATTAAAGTCATTGGATTGAATGTTAAATTCAGGTTAAAGGTATTAAAAGTAATGACTTTATAAAATGTCCACATATAATGTTTTCCTCCGCGTTCTGCGTCCTCTGCGTTTAAAAAGATAGAAACCGCTGAGATCGCCGAGTTCGCAGAGAAATAAATTATATCTTTGTGTTCTGCGGATAACCCATTGCCACGACATTCATGTCGGGGGTTATATAAAATCAAGAATTGACTTTAGTCAAAAAAATTCTGTTATTAAGACTAAAGCCTTTTAGTATGAGTTGTTGAATTCCACTATCTAAAGATAGTGGCTATGAATTAACTGCCGGCAACCTTTTATGCGAGTCTGCGACCCGCAGCATTCCATAAAGGGTATGCACTCCGGATTGCCTGGCTTTTATGGGCAACGCCTTTATGCGCTACAGTTCGAGTATTCATTCAAAATTTAATTTCTCCTTTGCAAAAATTAGATTATATTATAATCAACCACACTTTACTTACAAATGGAACAAAACCATGCACAATCAACTCGGTAAAATCCTGATCGTCGACGATAACGAAGATATTCTTACCGCCGCCAAACTGCTGTTAAAAAAAGAAGCCAAACTGGTGCACACGGAAAAAGAGCCGCACAATATCCCGGCGCTGCTGAAAAATGAGAGTTATGATATAATTCTGCTTGATATGAACTTTACCCGCGATGTTACCAGCGGTTCGGAAGGGTTCCACTGGTTAAACGAGATCCTGCGCATCGATCCTTCGGTAATTATCATTCTGATGACCGCCTATGGCGACGTCGACCTCGCCGTCCGCGCCATGAAAGCCGGGGCTTCCGATTTTATTCTTAAACCCTGGCAAAATGAAAAACTGCTCGCCACCCTCTCTGTAGCCATGAACCTGCGCCAGTCCCGCCTGGAAATCGACAAACTGCGCACCCGCCAGCAGCAGTTGAGCGCCGACCTGGATCAGAATTACCATGATATGGTGGGCAGCAGCGCGGTTATGCTAAAAGTGTTCACCGCCATTTCCCGCGTAGCCGGCACCGACGCCAATGTGCTCATCATGGGGGAAAACGGCACCGGCAAGGAACTGGTGGCGCGCGCCCTGCACCGGCAATCCCTGCGCGCCGATGACGTATTTATCAGTGTGGATATGGGCGCTATCTCCGAAACCCTGTTCGAAAGCGAACTGTTCGGTCACATGCGCGGCGCCTTTACCGACGCTAAGAACGATAAAGCCGGACGCTTTGAAGTGGCTTCCGGCGGCACCCTGTTCCTGGATGAGATCGGTAACCTCTCCCTGGCCATGCAGGCCAAACTATTGCGCGTGCTGGAAGACCGCCAGGTGATCCGCCTCGGCTCCAACCAGCAGCGCCCTATTGATATCCGCCTGATTTGCGCTACCAACATGCCGCTGTATGACATGATCGCCAAAAAAGAATTCCGGCAAGACTTTTTATACCGCATCAATACTGTTGAAATCCATTTGCCTCCATTGCGGGAAAGAAAAGAAGACATTCCCTTGCTGGTGCACCATTTTCTGGCAATTTATGCCAAAAAGTATAAAAAGCCGGCCCTGCACATCAGCGCCGGGGCGCTCGCCAAACTCCAGCAATACCCCTGGCCCGGCAATGTCCGCGAACTCTGCCACGCCCTGGAACGCGCCGTGATCATGACCGACAAGCAGGTTTTGCAGCCGGAAGACTTTACCTTCCAGGTAGCCCACCAACAACAGGAAACGGCAGGTTTTAATACTTTTAACTTGGACGAAATTGAAAAAACCATGATCCGCAAAGTGATGGAACTGTGCGGCGACAACATCAGCCAGGCCGCGCAAAAACTGGGCATCACCCGCTCTTCCCTGTACCGAAGGATGGAAAAACATGGCCTTTAAACATTACCGTATCCTGCTGTTGTACCGCATCCTGTTACTGAGCGTATCTATATTTTTACTGGTGTATCTGGGTCTCGATACCAAATTATACGGCCTCATGGCTGTTGTCGCATTTGCCTTTGTTCTACAGATCATCTCTCTGTTCCGGATTCTGGATACGACCAACTATGAACTGGCCCGTTTCTTTGCAGCCATGCAGTATGCCGATTTTACCCGCAGCTTTACACCAAAACTTACCGGAAAAAGTTTTCAGGATCTTAACAGCGCTCTATCGCAGGTGATGCGGCAGATCAACAAAAACCGGGAGGAAAAGGAAGAACAGTACCGCTATTTGCAAACCATCGTCCAGCACATCGGCATCGGCCTGATCGTTTTTGACGACAGCGGTTCAATTGACCTGGTCAATAATGCCGCGCGCCGGATTCTCAATATGTCGAACATCCGTAATATCGAAAAACTGAAAAATATCGATACCGCCCTGGTGAACCGCATTACCGCCATGCAGCATAACGAGCGCGATATAATCAAGCTGAAAATCAATGAAGAAATTCAGCAGATCATGATCTTTATTACCGATTTCATTATGCATCAAAGGAATTTCCGGCTGATCTCTTTTCAAAACATACAGAGCGAACTGGAAGAAAAAGAACTTGAAGCCTGGCAAAGCCTCATCCGCGTGCTCACACACGAGATCATGAACTCGATCACCCCCATCTCCTCGCTCGCCTCCACGGCCAATTCATTACTAGCGCAATATAGCCGGGAAGCCAACGTCAATCTTCAGGATGCCGATACCCTGCAGGACATCGGCAAGGCGGTGGAAACCATCGAAAAACGCAGCCGCGGCTTGTTGAATTTTGTGGAAAATTATCGCAAACTCACCCGTATACCCAGGCCGGATTACAAGATCATCCGCGTGCGCGACTGGTTTGACCGTGTTGAACAGCTCTTTAAACCGCAGCTTAACGAAAAAGCAATCGTCTTTACAGCCATTGTGGAACCAGATGGTTTGGAATTAACTGCGGATAACGATCTGCTCGACCAGGTGCTCATCAACCTGGTAAAAAACGCTATCGAAGCCGTGCAGCAGACCGAAAACCCGGAGATCAGCTTATCCGGCAACATGGATTTGTACGGCCTGCCCGTCATTAAAGTGACTGACAACGGCTCCGGCATCAAAAAAGAGCTCCTCGACAATATATTCATCCCCTTTTTCACCACCAAAAGCAACGGCTCCGGCATTGGCCTGAGTTTGTCCCGCCAGATCATGCGCCTGCACGGCGGCAGCATCACTGCCGGCGTTAGCGAGGGACAAACGGTGTTTACGTTGAAATTTAAATAAAAATCCCAATATTGATCGCCCTGGATTTCCAAATCCAGGGCGCCAAATAAATGCGGATTCCCAATCCGTAAAAATATCAGATCGTCCCAGGGCTGTGCCCTGGGATGCACAATAATCGGGGGCTTGGCCCCCGAAAAATTGAATTAACAACCAACCCCGGCCATCTGGAAAGCACCGCTTGTCGTGTAACCCGGTTGCTATCTACAAAAAAACCGGGCCAAAAAGAACCCGGTTTGCCAATTACTGTTACCAAATAGATTTTTAGAAATTAATATACTCTTTCGGTTTTAAATTTGTCTCCCTCGTCCAGAAATGCGCCTGACCATGAGGAATCCGAAAAAGGATCAATCCCGGACTGGTTGCGCTTAATCCAAAAGCCTGCAGGAACGGCCGGTCGGCCATTGCTTTTTCTTTTAATTTAATATCATCCAGGAATTCAACGTTTCCGGCGATGCGCAGCATCATGCCCATCCTGGGATCGTTATTATAAAAACACACCTCGGTTTTGGGATTTTCCTGCAACTGGCGATAGAATAGCTTGATTGCGCCGGTTTGAAAATAAAATCCGCTCTCATCCGCAAACCAGAACGCCAGGGCGCGTACGCGCGGTTGATCCTTTTCCACAGTCGCCAGGTAGCAGATGGGGTTTTCATTAGTGAATTTGATACAGTCTTGCAGCGTCATATACTTTTCCTTATCATTAATGATCCGACTATATCCGTTGCCGTAGTATTACATTACGGCCGCAAAATTAAATTATAATCTTTCACTTTTACCTCAATTCACCGCTAAAAGTTACAATTATTTTTTCTCGCGCAGGTTGTCGGGATTGAAAGCTACCGATGCCCGGCCATACGCACACTGCAAGGCATTGCCGGCAAAGGATTGGTACGGTTCGCCTTTGCATTCGCCGCTTAAAATTTGTTTTACGCAGGCGATCTGATCGTCAATGAAAGCGGCATCCAACGGCTCGCCATGTCCGGGGTACATGGTGTCGAATGCGGTAGCCATGGCTTTTTGCTTTTCCAGGGTCTTTAAATAGCCTTCCAGCGGCAGGCAGCCGTCGAGGAATAACCATACCAGGGTATTGTTATTATCGCCGGTAAAAAGTATTCTATTGGCCGAATCCAGCAGACAAATGCTGCCCGGAGTGTGACCGGGGGTTTCAATTACTTTCAGTTTACGATTGCCCAAATCGAACACATAACCCTCTTCAACCGGCAGCAGCGCGGCATCGGGCATCTCTTTTCGATCCTTTATCAGTAACGGCTCTACCGCCGGGGTGTTTTTAACGGCGTCCTGAACCGCGCCGTCATGGTATTCCAGGGTGTTGAATATACCGGTTAATTCAAAATCCAGCGGATGCGAGTATACCTCTTTGAACTGGTAATTAGCCCCGGCGTGATCGGGATGGCCATGAGTGGTAACCACCAGCACCGGTAAATCGGTAATGGTCTTTAAATAGCCGGCCAGGTCGGCAACGCCGACGCCGTTATCGATCAACAGCGCTTTTTCGTCACCCAATACCAGGTACATGTTATCGGTTTTATGATCATCGATGTGCCACACTTTGGGGGCAATTTCTGTGCCGGTAAACCAGGTGATCGGGTTGCCTGCGGCGTCGAGCAATACCTTTTGTTCAGCTTTTTTCGCCTGGCAATTCATCATTATACTGACCGACAACAGCAACAGGATAGCAGCAACAAAGCTGGAACTAGAACTTTTCATTTTTTTACCTCTCCATTTTTATTTGAATTTATCGAACCTATGAGCCCGATTGATTATTTTATTTATTCTTATTCAAACCGAACAGTCGGTTTTTTCCAACCACCTTTTTCCTTTACTTACCGGGATCAGTAATTCTACTCAATTGGGACTGTGTAGCCGGTTTGGATCAAAAACGATTTTCGCCCGTTTATAGGTACAAAACAAGGCATGACCGGTATTAAACGGTTCACCTGCACATTCGCCGCTGAGTATATTTTGCACACACGTTATCTGCTCGCTGATAAAGCTTTTATCAATACGCCCGCCATGACCGGGGAACAGGGTATCAAAAACGGCTGCCCGCGCATTCAGTTTTTCCAAAGTTTGTAAATAAACATCCAGGGGTAACGATACGGACGTAAACAGCCATTCCTCCTCATTATTGGTATCGCCAACGAATAATTGTCTGTTGACGCTGTCCAGCAGGCAGATACTGCCGCCGGTATGGCCGCGGGTTTCTATGACTTGCAGTTTACGGTTGCCAAGATCGAAAACAAAGCCCTCTCTCACCGGTATAATTTCAGTATTTACCACGCCCCGTTCTTTTAAAAGGACTGGTTCCAACTCGGGTGATTCCTTTAAAATACTTGCGATAGTATTATCATGATAATATTGGGTATTATAATTATTCGATAGATAAAAATCCATCGCCCAGCCATAAACTTTATCAAATTGATAATTGCCGCCGGCATGGTCGGCATGACCATGCGTATTGACGACCAGCAGTGGTAACCCGGTAATAGTCCTTACATAGCCTTTAAGGTCGGCGGCGCCAATGCCGGTATCGATCAACAGGGCTTTTTCACTGCCCAGCACCAGGTGGATGTTATCGTAACCATGATCGCTGATCCGCCACACGCCGGAATTAAGATGTTTGGCCGTGAACCACACAGGGGTCTTGTCAACATTATTTGTAATGCTTTTCTGCTCATCATTTTTACAATTGCACAGTAATATCAGGAAAAATCCTGCCAGGCACCACAACCATATACCAGCCAGGGTAAACGGACTTTTAACTTTTATTATTCGTTTCATTATCAAAAATTCCGTATTATTGAATTATTCCATTCTGGCTAAAAATCCGCTTTTCCAGCAGTTTATTAAATACAATAACATTTGGATAAGCAGCCTGCATAGTCGCCAATTCTGTCTCAAATTCTTTTTGCGGAATATGCAGGGCAATGATATGTTTCGGTTTAACTACATCTTGAATATATTGCACCTTTTCCCTGGTATGGCCGAAATACTCAACAAACAGAATGTCAATATTTTCCTGGCCAAGATTGAATTTTTCGTACAGGTCATAGTTATAATCCATCGGCCCGTCGCCCAGGAACATGACTTGCATACCGTTCAGCGTCAGCAAAAATGCATAATTCTGGCATTGCTCTCCGGAATCATCGCCCAAATGCCGGGTGCGGTAGATTTTCACCGGTATATTTTGAAATACAGTATCGATAACCTGGCCAAGTGATAATGGTGCATTGCTTATTTGTTTATTAATGAGCGAATCGACTAGCAGGGAATCGCAAACCTGCGGCGAAGACACCAGCCGGGTTTCCGGGTGTTTTTTAAGGAACTCGGCAACCCAGGGGGTGAAAAAATGGTCGCCGTGATCATGCGTCACCAGGTACAGATCGATCTTTTGGAACGGCGCTTCGCCATTGGTTATTTGCACCCGCGTCTGTTCATCCGGTACAAGGTAATAGCCGAATCCCTGGTTGAACAGAGCGTCGATCAGTACGTTCCCCTCCGGGGCAGATAGCAGGAATCCGGAATTGGAAATATAGGTAACGGTAAGTTCCTGGGGCTTTTGCGAACAGGAAAATGCTAAAATAACTACCACCAATAAAACAACCGGCATTATCTTTTTGGACAACATGGTTCCCATCCTTTCAAAATGAAAATGTAGTAACATAGGACACGTGGTAGTAAAAAACACATACAGGCGAGAAAATTCAGTAAGAAAATATAAGGAAAAAAATAATATTGTTAAAGATAATTTTTATTAACATCAATGACATCAAAAGACAACAATTATTTTATACTAGCTCACTATTCTTTCAGTAGCCCTGCTTTATTGAATACCCTGCTTTCCATTGGCTTGCTGAAAATGATCGCCCCGGGAAATGCGGCCAGGAATTTCGCCATATCCTCCTCATAATTCTTTTCCGGAATATGCATGACAATAATGTGCTTCGGTTTAAGGACATTGCGCACAAATACCTGGGTTGACTCGGAATACTCGAAAAACTCGATGAACAAAATGTCGATTTGTTCCTGCTCCAGATTGAAACGGCTGTATAAATCAAGATTGTTATCAAACGGGCCGTCGCCGGGCAGCAGAATTTTCAAGCCGTTGATCGTCAGTAAAAACGCATAATTCATGGTCGCCCCGTCCGTTTCGCCAACATGGCGGGTGCGGTATATTTTTATGGGGATGTTTTGCAGAACGGTATCAATAACTCCGCCCAGTTCCAACTGAATTGAGCAGACTTGACCGGCAATATCGGGAGTATTCCGCAGCGAGTCGCACACCTGCGGCGAGGCCGCCAGCCGCGCTTCCTGGTGTTGAGCTAGAAATTCCGCGACATACGGGGGATAAAAATGGTCGATATGCTGGTGCGACACCAGGTACAAGTCCACCTGCTGAAAAGGAGATTCGCCGTCGATCATTTGCTTCCGTAACTGCGCATCCGGGATCATATAAATGCCATGTCCCTGGTCATACAAAGCGTCATACAACACATTTCCCTGCGGTGAGGACAAGAACACGCCGTTATTGGCGATGTGGGTAATGGTCAACTCATTTGGTAGACGGGCACAACAGAACAATGTACAAATAGTTGATAATAAAAGAAGAGGTTTTCTTGTCAAATCACTCATTTTCAATTCCTCGCCCTCACTCCTCCGGCGGCACGCTCAACTCGGTGGCTGATTGTATTCCCACGGCTACCTGCGGAATAATGCCCAACCGCATATAGATCGGTCGTATCAGTACGCGCAGTCCCTTTAGCCTGGTAGCAAACCACACCGCCCCGCCCACACAAAACAAGCCGCCGATCAGCAACGCCGTGGGCGCCCCTACCAGGCTGGCCAAACTGCCGGCCAGCAGGCTGCCGAACGGCGCGGTGCCCATGAACGCCATGGTGTAAAAACTCATCACCCGGCCGCGCTTGTCGTCATCGACTATGGTCTGCAAAATCGTATTGCTCGATGCCATTTGCAGCATCATGCCCAGTCCTGCCATGACCATCAGGATCAATGACAGTGTAAAATAACGGGAAAATGAAAAAGCCGCCAGTCCCAGCCCGAAAACCGCAGCCGCCAGGGGAATGAGCCCGCCGAGTCCCAGCACGCTTTTGCGGGAGGCAAGGTACAGCGCCCCCAGCAGCGCGCCGATGCCCGAAGCCCCCATCAGCAAACCAAAAGTATGCGGGCCGCCATGCAAGATCTCTTTGGCAAAAACCGGCATCAAGACAACATAACTCATGCCCATCAGGCTGATCAGCGCCAGTAGTAAAATAATGGACTTGATCGGCATAAATCCAAACGTATAGGTAAACCCTTCTTTGAGTTCTTTCAGCACATCGGCTTTTTTAATAATCGGCGCTTTTTTGCTCATCTTCATAAACAATAATGAGGTAATAACAAAAATATAACTGACACCGTTCAGCAGGAAACAAATTCCTTCTCCCAGCGAAGCTATTAAAACTCCGGCAATGGAAGGTCCCAGCAGTCTCGCCCCGTTCACCAGCGAAGAATTCAACGCAATCGCATTGCCCAAATCCTCTTTTTTATCGATCATTTCCACCACCAGAGACTGCCGCGCCGGGACGTCAAAGGCATTAACACAGCCAAGCACAATACTCAGCGTAACCACATGCCACACCTGGATGACGCCAGTGAAATACAAAAAGGCCAGGATCAATGCCTGGATCATGGCCAGTACCTGGGTTATAAGCAAAATATGATAACGGTTCCATCGGTCGGTCAATACCCCGGCAACCGGCGCCAGTAAAAAAGTAGGGATTTGCCCGGCAAAGCCGACCACCCCCAGTATAAAAGCGGAATCGGTGAGGCGATATACCAGCCAGGGCATGGCAATGCGCTGCATCCACGTGCCGATCAACGACACGCTTTGTCCGGCAAAAAACAGGCGGTAATTGCGGTATTGCAGGGAGCGAAAGATATTTCTCAGGCCATGCGCATACCGGCTATCAGTCATGTCGATTGTCATGTTAAGCAGAAATCACTTTATCAATGGAGAAATGCAAAGTAATTAGCAGAGTGTAAAAAGCTGCACGGTCGGGATCATATCACCAGCGTGTACATTTCTTAATCTCTAAAGATTAAATACAGATACAATCCCGGTTATACAGCTCTGCAAAATATTTCACCTGTAATATACAACAGGGAGCAGACTTTAACAAATAAAACTTGTGCGGGTCTATTTTAACGAGGTAAAAACAATTGCAAACTTCCAGCCGGTCAGCGGGGAGGTTTTATAAAGCGCTTTTTTGGTAACATTGTTATACTGATAAGTCACTTCTCCGGCAGGATTTGCCAGCATATCATTGACGGCTGCTTTGAGCGTTTCGCTGCCTAAATCGCGCGGATCAAGGAAATGCCGGTCGGTTTTTCGATGTAGCGTGGTCAGCCCATCCGGCGCCAGGGCGAAAAATGTGGCATCGGGACGCAGCGCCAGGGTTGAATCGATCTGCACGGCGAGTTTATCCAGGAATAACGAAGCGCCGATTGCGCCGGCGACCTTGTCGTTAATCATCACCGGTATGGCGATAATAGCAGAGCGCTGACCGGTGCTTTTGCTGACCACCAGCGCGCCGGTTACCAGTTTGCCGGCAACAAGGTCCGGGTAATAAATGCGATCACTCAGTGTGGCATTCACCCGGCCCTGGTTTGCAGTATAATAGGAACCGTCCGGCTGCATGAACCAAACCGCCAGACCGTCATCGGTCTTTTGATACTCGGTCAGCAGAGCCGCCATCTTTTCCCATTTGAGCGATTTAACCTCGCCGGTGGCTGCCAATATTTGTAAATTCTGCTGTACAGAATTAATACGCTGATCGGTAAACCCTATAAATGCCGAAAGCAGGCTGGGCTCGTCGGTCTGTACTATTTTTTGCGTACAGCCGGTTGTAAGCGCCATGATTATAACAATAATACCCCATACTAACTTTTTATACATTTTTCACTCCTTTTAATGAACACGCCAGTCAAAGCAAAGCTGATTTTTCATATCCTCATCCAGGTTTTCGATTAGTAATTGCACCTCTACTCCGCACAATTAAAATCTTTTTAAATTCCAGGTTTTTACAACATCGGTAATGTTCCCTGGAGAGGCGTCCTGAGATTTATTGAAAAATACCCAAATGTCCCAATAGCCACCATAACAATAGAAAAATAATGATTGTGGAAATACACCCGCCGCCCAGTTTTTTTGCGCCCCAACCGGCTACAACTGCCCGCAGTAATTTACTCATGAAACCTCCATTCTTTAAACTATTATTTAACGACATTAGAATAAACAATAAATCTTATAATATCATCACGCCGTATTTAGTTTTTTTTTCTTTTTGAAATAACTTGTCAAAAAAAGAATTCCCACAATAACAAATGGAATTGTTATCATCGAGATTATTGCCAGACACATGCCAATAGAATGAATTCTATTATAATTTAACATAAATACAAATGGACTCAACCCTAGACCTGTTACAATAAAAACAATACCACCGACGAGTTCCCATTTCCAGGCGACAATAAGAAAAATTAGTAGAACCAAAGAGGGAATGAGATGAATAATGAATGCGCCAAGCTGTTGCCAGATGGTGAGTCCGGGGGCAAATGAATCCAGTGCGAACATGCTGATAAAAAGAATTGCCAGAATACATAAAATTCGCGGCAACCAATGCCAAATTTTGAGTGAGGTTGTCATTTTATTAACTCCTTTTGAAAACTTTTCATTTTCAAATATTAATTCTGGTTACTCGCTCTGTAAAGCCCCCAAATGGTTCCCGGACTTAACGAACAAGCACCATTTTTTTGGTTTCGCTATACTTACCGGCTTTAATTTTATAAAAGTAAACCCCGCTCGGAAAACTCTTCATATCATAATCGAGCGAATACTTGCCGGCTTGATTAAAATAATTTTGTGTTATAATTTCTTTCCCGGTAATATCAAATATTTTAATTTCCACATAACCATCACCGGGAAGGTAAAAATCAATCCTGGTAGCAGAGTTGAAGGGATTGGGATAATTCTGGTAAAGACAAAATTTTTGGGGGTTCGCTTGTGTAAAATTTATTGATACCGGCTGATCAGAAATTTTAAATTTCTCCACATCAACCATCGTTACCTGCCTTAATGTGGAATTAATTGCCGCCAGGCGGATTGTATAATCACCAACAGGAGTTTCCGGTAAATCAGCGCGTACACTATTATTTTTAAAATAGCCATCGCCAGCCTCGCTATCGCCAAACTCGCCGTTATCCAACAACAGCCCGGAATATGGCCAATCGGCCTTTAACGCACGAGACTGCACAACGCCGTCTTTGAATGCCTCAAATGTAGCGGTGTGAATGTTTTCCGGGGCGCTGGTAATATGAGCCTGAAATGTTGCAGTCGTTGAACCATCTACCAACACAAAATCCGGATTAAATTGCACCTCGCTGATAGCTGGGAAACTTGTAATGGCATTAGTATTTATTTCACCAATCCATATTTGAGGTGGATTACTTGAGGCTAAAAAACAAAACCGGTCGCCATTGCCATTGATTGAAGGTAAAAGTGAGGTTGAAAACCGGAAGCCTCCCAGAGCAGCCAGGCTGATGCCATCTATACTAACCAGATCCAGCCGGGACTGGGTAATTCTATCCACAAGAGTTATTGGCAGCCGGCCATTGCTACTCATAATGATCGCCTCGGAACCATTATCAGCTATTTGCGTCATGGCCGCAGCGCCAAACACATCCAGACCGTTTATTACTTTCACAGGGCTGCCTGTCCCGATTGGGATAAAATATACATTAATCTCATCAGACCCCAATGCGGCATTTAATTCCCGCTTGAATACAATAAACTGATTTCCGTCTTTACATGTTGCGAACGGCTGGCTACCAATGGCATAATCGCCTAAATGATAAAATGAACTGCCCTCATAGACAATTGCATCTCCACGATCCCGGTCGTTTGTTTCAAGTTTAAAATTCAAAGTCCCGACTATAATCCTGGCGCCGTTGCCGGATATATCAAAACCGTTTGAAAAGCTATAGGTAACATCATTGTTCAATTCAGGGGTAAATAGCTGTTGCGCCATGGCAAGATAGTTGAAAACCTGGGTCAAATTCGACCCATTTGCATCGACCCGCCACACCCCGGTTGCCCGCGGATCGCGGTGATTATGAATAAAGAAAACCTGGGTTCCATCTCTTGTTATCCTGGGCGGCAAAGGTATATCTGGCCGCATAGCAGCAAAGACCGGGTCCGGATGGGGCAATTCACTGACCAGTTTTATACGCCCGCTGCCATCGGCATTAGCAATATAGATCGCGCCATCGCCAATCCAGTCGCACCAGATCACTTTCTCGCCATCTTCACTAATATCGACAAAAGGCGCATAGCCGGTTCTCTGAAAATCATAAACCTGTTTAAATCCACTGCCGTTTGAATTAATAGTATAAACTTTAACTTCCGGCCCGCCTGTGGAAAACACTATCCGTGAGCCATCGGCGCATATTTTCATATTAACAATGGATAAAGCCGTTTCAAAACTACTCACTTGTTGATATTGCACAGAATTGGAATAAACGAGTTGGGAAGGGCATTGATCAGGTAAAAAAAACAGTAAACAATTAATGATTGATAAAGAAACGACAGTTTTTTTTATTTTCTTCATGTTCTCACCTCGCAATGAACACCTGCAAACGCTAGCAATGATTATATCAAGCCGGCGAGTCCTCTTCCGTATTATCGACATGCTTATTAAAACCAGCCTGCTCATTTAATCTTGATGTATCATACTTAACTTTTCTGCAGGAATTATTATCCTATTAAATGAAAAAAACCGGATTAAATCTTGTTTAATATTGGCTACTTTGATCTAAACGGTAAAATGACAATCATTTATTTCAACAGCGCAGGAAATTTTTATAATTTTGTTATATTATCAGAATAAAATAATGTTACATCCCCCTTGCATTCTGTATGCGATGGATAATTGAGGTTGTATACAGCGTCACCTGTATATTTACCACCACACACTTTTATAAAATGAACACAGGTCGTTATAACCTGGCAATTATTGAAAAATACCCAAATGTCCCAATAACCACCATAACAGTAAAAAAATGATGATCGTGGAAATACACCCGCCGCCCATTTTTTTAGCGCCCCAACCTGCCACTACTGCCCGTAACAGCTTGCTCATTGTTCCTCCTTTATTTTCAAATTGCTTTATTAATTATAAATCACTGTATTAACAGGTGATAATTTTTATTTATTCCACCTTGATTAATATTGAATATTGATGCCTCTTTAATCAAAACCTACACTGGCTGAATAATCGTTTCATTCTGACTTTAATTTAAATATGTTTTACCCTATATAAATTTTTCCACCACCCTGCCGTTCCCACCAGGTATATAACACCAATCGTCAATGATATGAACGATGAAACCACAAACCGCACCGGCAGCGGCTCCATAGCCGGCCGCAACCCGGTAACAATGAGCAGTTGCGGAACGATCACCAGTCCCCGTAAAATGAAAATAGCGCTAATGGCGCACAGTCCCAGGCGCAGTAGTGGCAGGCGGCGGATGACGCCGGCGCCGGATAGGCCGTACAAACCGAAAATAGCAAAAAACAGCGCGGCAATCACCCCGGTCGTGAACAACAGCGGATGATTGTCGGTAATATTCTTTGGCGCTCCAAAATATAAACTCCACGCCGGATTAAAGGTAATGACCACCTGGAATACCGCTAACAATAAACCGCTTATTCCCGCCAATACCAGCAATCGCTTATAAATACTCATCCAATTATCTCCAATTTCACTTCTCACATCATACTTTTCATTTCTGATAGCTGATAGCTGACAACTGACAGCTGCCACCTCACATCTCACATTTCACTTTTCACACCCAAAGCTCTCCGGGTACGCCGCCAGGTTCTGCATATCCGTATCGGATACGCTCATGGGAATACCCCAGCCGGTAAAAAATGTAAAGGCCTTGACGATAAAGCTGTGGTTCAATGCCGTAGTAAAATCCACCATGTTGGCATTCATCACGCCCTCGCCGTCATAATCCAGGTCCAGCGCCTTGCCTGCATGAGCGCAGCTAAAATCCAGACTGTTAATATCCACCACCTTCAATTTTGCTTCGCCCGGTGTTCTGGTAAATATTTTTTGTTCACCGGCAATGGTTGGCGTTTCATACACCTTGAAATAGATTTTCAGGTCGGTTATATCATATACAATGCTCCACTTGGTAAACAGCCCCTGACTCACAACGTTTAAAATGGAAAACGCATTGGCCACTGCTGAATCACCTACGGCGGACTGGAACCGGCAGGTCATCTCCGCCGCGGTCGCAAAATGCTGTAAGGACGGATCGCCCGGTTGTTTCTCCCGGTCATCATAAAAACGCATGGATTCGTTATATGTACTGTTGGCCATTGCTTTAACAGGACAATCCGCGCCATGATGCACTACTCTTTTACCATCTAAAAATTCGATCACCGCCGCGTCGCCGGAACGGTCGCACACCATATAGTGGTAATGTGATTGCGGATCATAAATGCGTACCAGACTGTCGCTTTGAATAACCTCTTGCACAGTGGCGTAATTATCAAGCTGATACTGGATCCATTGCAGCGCGCCAATGGCGGGACGCCCATCATGGGCGGGATAAACAGTTTGATCCAGCGTGGCATGTTCCACCACCAGTCCCGCCTCGTTGATGCCGCCATACGGCAGTTCCTTGCCGACCTGGTTAAAGGTAACGCTGCCGTACTTGGCAACCCAGGTCGCCGGGTTTTCAGCAGTATCGACTAACGCTGTTTTTTGCAAATGGCGCTGGTTGGTCATCAGCAAGCCGTTGCCGCAAACCCAGTCAAGATTGCGGCCAAAGACAAGTTTATCACCCTGGTTTAGCACAAAGGTTGTACAGGGCTGAGCAACGGCAACGACGAACAGGATTAAACTCCCTAAAATAAAATATTTTAAATGATTGTCAGAAAACATTATTTTCTCCATTCTCAGGTATAACGGCGCTATTGTGGATTTTTCAACACATCAATGGTATGCTGTATTATACCCAGGTCGCCCAAATCGCCATGGCCGGGTATCACAATCCTGGCGTTCGGAAACCTTGCGCATATACGCAGTAAGGACTTGGGCCATTCCTCCATATCGGCGTCGCCGGTGTAACCGGCGCCGGTATAGCTCATTGCCCGCAGAATACAGCCGCCGAATAAAATCTGTTTGTTCCGCCAGTATACGACAATATTATCCCGCGTATGTCCGCCGCCGGGATAATAAACCTCAAGGGTATCATCGCCAACTGTGATTACCAGTCCATCATTTATTTTAAACAGATGATCGGGCGGTAACAGTGTTGTGGCTTTTAAAAGGTCATAATAGCGTTTGTATTGGGGTTGCTGATAAAAATCACCAATATTATCGCGGGTCGGGTCACTCATTCTTTCCGTCAACAATTTAGCGGTCAGGTCCGAGCCATATACCGGAATATGCTGCGCCAGCAGGTAACCGTTGCCGCCCAGGCAATCACGATGGAAATGGGTGTTGATAACCTGTAAATGAATTCCATCATGCTTTTTCAGGATCCATTCCACCAGCAATTGCGTGGACTGGTTTTCATTCGGGGTATCCACCAACACATAATGGGTGGAATCCAGTCGGCATAATAGTGAATTACACGGCCAGGGGAAATAGTGGATCGCCTGAAAAGCATCCGGGGCGATTGCAATAACATACAATTCATCGCTTAACTTTAAGGTATCCTGCTCAGTTGCATTGGCGACAGATACAAACAACAATAAAAGAAAACAGTAAAGTAGTACTTTGAACAAACCTGGTTTTTTCATAATCTTTTCCACATATTTATAAAGTATTACCAGACAAGATATTGGTGGTTTAATATACGGAAACTTGTCCAAAAAGTTCTACAATTGTAGAAGAAATTTTATTTTTATTACGCTTCTTTTTGAGGCAGCGTTAACGCCAATAAATAGACGAGCGCCGTAACCAGGCAGGCGCTGAATATGAGCGGGGAAAATTTTGGCGCGATGACAATTTCTTCCAGCGCCCGGGTGCTATAGATCAAGACAACTAAAATCATGGTTGCCTTGCCCAACCTGGTAGTGAGCATTTGCTGTATACAAAACAGAGAAGCATAAGCGGCAAAGCCGATCATCAACGTCCCGCCGAAGGCAAGCATCAGCAATAAAGCATGAATTTCAGAGGACAAACCGGTTATTTGTGATATTTGCCAGGCTAACCAAACATGGAATATTGTGAACAATACGTTAATTATCCCGCCGACAAACAACAGTTTTTTCTTCATAATTTCTCCCTTTAAAAAGACCGGGTAACATAATTTTTAGTGTTGAGCCATACTAATATAATTTTTTTACAGCAAAACAACAAAATATAAACTGCACACACTTTTAATAGTAATTTGCTTTTAAACTACCGGTATTGTTACAGGTTCATTTTTATTATTTTGTATTTTTCCATGTAATGTTGATTCCCGGTTGTCCGCCTGCGCATTTGTCTTTCTTATGATAAACTATTATGTTTTTTATTGCTTATTAAAACAAAATTAATTAAGTTTACCTTTTAATATCAGGAGTCTATTATGTGGTTACAGGTGCTGGCAGCAAGTGTATGGAGCGGATTTGTTGCTATGGATACCACAGCGGCGCTCCAGATCATGATTTCAAGACCGGTAATTTCATGCAGCGTCACCGGACTACTTTTGGGCAATTTCAAACTGGGCTTTATGGTAGGCATTCTGCTCGAACTGTTCTGGGTTCATGAATTACCAATCGGTGCGGCGCCGTTTTCCGAAGGCAATGTTGGCGCCAGCTCTGCGTCAGCTATTGCAATAATATCATACAATCTGACCGGCAGAGAATATCCGTCGCTGGTATTTGCCCTGGTTTTAGCTGTTTTTATCGGCATAATCGGTGGTTATATGGTTGAACTGATGCGCAAGATCAACAGCCGGCTGTTTACCAATCTCCTGAATGATAAAGAACTTACAATGAGCCGGATTAGCAAGGCGCATTTTGCCGGAATTGGCATGGCTTTTCTATTAGGATTTTTACTTTCCGGTTCAAGTATCTGGCTTTTCGGCTTTACAATTCTGCCGGCAACAATATCTCTGATACCGGCAGGGTTTGACCATTATATACAGCCCTTTAGTAATATCTTTTTAGGCGCCGGTTGCGGTATACTCATTTTTATGTTCTTGAAAAATAACAAAAAATGGTGGTTAATCTTTATCGGTCTTGGCGTTGGATTATTATTAAACTAGACTCGGTCATTTTTTTATGACAAATCGCATGCAAAACATTGATCTCTATAAAATATTTTTCCGTTGCTTCCTGGTGCAGGGTTCCTGGAATTTTAAATCCTTGCTAGGGCTGGGTTTTTGTTTTAGTGCTATCCCGGTCATGAAAAGATTATACCATACACCGGAAGAACAATCCGCATTTTTAGCCCGCCATTTGACCTTTTTCAATGCGCACCCCTACTTTGCCAGTTGGTGTCTTGGCGCTGTTGCTAAACTGGAAGAAGAAGCATTACTGCGCCAATGGCCGGATACCAATCCAATCTCGGTATTCAAAGAACGTTTGGCCGGGCCGCTCGGTTCTATTGGCGACCAGTATTTCTGGAACGGATTAAAACCTCTCACATCCGGCATCGGTGTTACCCTTGGCATACTGACCGGCTGGCTGGCTATTCCGGTTTTCTTTCTGGTATACAATATTCCGCATATCTATATCCGTTTTAAAGGCTTATGGCTCGGCTATAAAAAAGGATTTGACATTATTTCCGATCTCTCCCTGCGTAAGTTCTCCCATGTTTTTCAAACGATTTCCGCTTTAGGGGTATTGGTTGCAGGATTATGTGTCAGTGTGGCGGCTAAATGGAATTGGCAGCAAAGTGATGAGCATTTGGCCATTTTTCTGATCACTGTTGTGGTTACGTTGCTCTCTCTGCATCGGCAAAAAAATGTTACCTTTGCCCTGGTTCTGTCATTATTACTGGGCATAGCTTTTGTGATACTTAAAAATTTGATTCACTCGACAGAAAATATCCCGCTCTAATGGTTCGAAAATGCTACGAAATCAGAGAAAACTATGATAATAAAAAAATACACTGTCCAAAATAAGCTTGGTATCCATGCGCGTCCGGCAGGTTTGCTGGTAAAGACATCATCACGATATAAATCATCTGTTTATATTGCTAATGAAGGGAACGAAGTTAATGCCAAAAGTATTATGGGAGTTCTGATGCTGGGCGCAGCCTATGGTAGTGAAATACACATACGAGTTGAAGGAGAGGATGAAAACCAGGCTATTGTTGCACTGGAAGAATTAATTATGGTAAGAAAATTTGATGAAGAATAATTTTGTTCTGTTCAACATAGCGGAATAATAACATGACCGATGAATTAGCACCCAAACTGGAACAACAATTTGAGGGCGTTGCCGCATCACCAGGTATTGCTATGGGTCCGGTGTTTTTTATTGGCGCTGATGTTGTAACAGTTGAAAAAAAGACTTTAACACCCCAGGATGTTGATCAGGAAGTGGTTAAATTCGCCCATGCCCTGGAGAGCGCTAAAAGTGATCTGCAACAGCTTGTTGAAAAAACCAGCCTCTCCATCGGTATTGACAGCGCTAAAATATTTGAAATACACCAGCTCTTACTTGAAGATGTAATGATTGTCGATGAAACGGTTCGCCGTATTCGCGAAGAACACATGAATGCGGATCAGGCTTTTCTTGAAGTGATGGAACATTTTGAAGTCTCTATGGAGTCTATCGAGGGAGAATATTTAAAAGCCCGCGCCGCCGATATCAGGGATGTAAAACGCCGTGTCATTCGAAAAATTCAGGGAGATGTTCGTCCCAACCTGAAAAAATTAAAAGATCCGGCGATAATCTTTGCCAAGGAATTGACCCCTTCGGATACTGTCAACCTGGAACGCAATAAAGTACTTGGATTTGCTATGGATTTCGGCGGGCGTACCTCGCATGCTGCCATTATGGCGCGTTCCATCAAAGTCCCTTCAGTGGTTGGTCTTAAAAAAACCGGCAACCTGCTACATACCGGCGATTTTGTGATCCTGGATGGTAATTCCGGGATACTTATCATCAATCCAAATCCGGAAACTATTACCCAGTATAAAAAACGCTTTTCCGATTTCAGAAACATACAACGGAAACTGGAACATTTAAAGAATCTGCCCACCAGAACACTCGATGGCAAAAATATCGAATTATCAGCCAATATCGAATTCCCAGAAGAAGCAAAATCCGTTCGTGAATATGGTGGTTTCGGAGTTGGTTTATTCCGCACCGAATACCTGTATTTAACCAAGGATGAATTACCCTCCGAAGAGATGCAATTTAAAGAATATGTGCGAATTCTCCAGGCGTTGGGCGATCAACCGGCTATTATCCGTACTTTTGACCTGGGCGGCGACAAAGTGCCTCATACAATAACCCTGCCACCGGAAGCCAACCCCTTCCTGGGCGCCCGCGGTATTCGCCTCTATCGTGATGGCGGTGCAGATTTATTTAAAACCCAATTGCGTGCCATAGTACGCGCCAGTGTTCATGGCAAAGTTAGAATCATGTTCCCAATGATCTCGTGCGTTACCGAAATTCGCTATTGCCAGTCTATGCTTAATGAGGTTAAACAGGAACTGCTGCAGGAAGGAATTGCTTTCTCTGATAACATTCCGGTTGGTGCAATGATTGAAGTTCCTTCCGCTGCAATGGTAGCAGATATGATTGCCAGGGAATGCGATTTTCTCAGTATCGGCACCAATGACCTGGTTCAATACACCCTGGCGGTGGACAGGGGTAATGAACATATTGCATACTTGTATCGCCCCTATAACCCCGCAGTTTTGCGTTTGATCAAGAACACCATCGATAAAGGTCATAAAAATGGCGTTTGGGTTGGCATCTGCGGTGAAATGGCCAGCGACCCATTGATGACAATGATATTCATTGGTATGGGTATGGACGAATTCAGCGTCAGTCCGGTTTCATTGCTGATAATGAAAGAAATTATTCGGCGAGTCGAGTGTAATGAGTGTATTATGCTAGCGGATCAGATAACCGGATTCAGCACCCCCGGCGAAATTGAAGGATTTTTACGGGAATTGATGAAAACCAGGTTCCAGGATCTATCCCTGCTCTTTTAATAAAAATATCTGAACAAAAAACAAGGAATAAAGTATATACTAGTAATATTATTCAGTAATATAATTAACTAAATGCTAATACAAAGGAGATGTTTTAAATGACTCAAATGTTATTCACTTCCGAATCAGTAACCGAAGGACATCCGGATAAAGTAGCGGATCAGATTTCAGATGCCGTTTTAGATGCTGTTTTTAAAGATGACCCCAAAGGCCGCGTCGCCTGCGAAACTTTTGTAACCACCGGTTTGGCGCTGGTTGGCGGTGAAATTACCACCTCTACTTATGTTGATATTCCCAAAGTTGTTCGTGATACCATAAAAGAAATTGGTTATACCGATGCCGCATTTGGATTCGACTATTTGACCTGTGCAGTTATTACAACCATAGATCAGCAATCAGCCGATATTGCAATGGGCGTGGATCGCGATGGCGCCGGCGATCAGGGAATGATGTTCGGTTTTGCCTGTAATGAAACCCCGGAATTGATGCCCCTACCGATCATGCTGGCTCATCAACTCACTCAACAACTTGCCAAGGTCAGAAAACAAGGCGCTATACCTTATCTGCGCCCTGACGGCAAGTCCCAGGTTTCGGTAAAATATGTGGATGGCAAACCGCAATCAATCGACACAGTGGTCATTTCAACCCAGCACAATCCGGAAGCTACCAATAAACAAATACGTGAAGATATGATCGAGCAGGTTATATTACCGGTACTACCGCAAGAATTACTGGCCGGCCATACACCGACCTATCACATCAATCCCACAGGCCGTTTCGTTATTGGCGGACCTCATGGCGATACCGGTTTAACCGGCCGCAAGATCATTGTCGATACGTACGGCGGCTATGCGCGGCATGGCGGCGGCGCTTTTTCCGGTAAAGATCCCTCCAAAGTGGATCGTTCCGCATCCTATATGGCGCGCTATATAGCTAAAAATATTGTAGCCGCCGGCCTGGCAACAAAATGTGAAATCCAGGTTGCCTATGCTATCGGTGTTGCCGAACCGGTCTCGGTTTTGGTTGATACCTTTGGCACCGGAACCATGCCGGATAACCAAATAGAAAAACTGGTGCGCAAGCATTTCGACCTGACCCCCAAAGGTATCATTAAAACTCTGGACCTGCGGAAACCGGTTTATAAAAAGACTGCCAGCTATGGCCATTTTGGTCGCGAAAACCAGGGCTTTTCCTGGGAAAAAACCGATAAAGTCAAAGACTTGTTAAAAGGATAATTTAATTTCTTACTGGAGGTATTTTGAAATACGATATTAAAGATATAAATCTGGCTGCCAAAGGAAAGCAGCGGATTGAATGGGCAAATGGCGATATGCCCGTATTGCAGCAAGTTTATAATCGTTTTGATAAAGAAAAACCGCTGCAGGGCAAAAAAATGGCGGCCTGCCTGCATGTAACTGCAGAAACCGCCAATTTGTGCCGCGCTCTGAAAGCCGGTGGCGCCGATATGGTGCTGTGCGCATCCAATCCCCTTTCTACTCAGGATGATGTGGCAGCCTCTTTGGTCAAAGATTATGGTATTCCGGTTTTTGCTATTAACGGTGAAGATCACAAAACCTATTACAACCACATCCACGCTGCTATAGCACATGGCCCGCAGGTAACTATGGATGACGGCGCCGACCTGGTTTCCAATATCCATTCCGATTACCCGGAACTGGTAAAAACCATTATCGGCAGTATGGAAGAAACCACTACCGGCGTTATTCGTTTACGCGCCATGGCTAAAGACGGGGCATTAAAGTTTCCGGTCATTGCAGTTAATGACGCTACTACCAAAAACATGTTCGATAACCGTTACGGCACCGGGCAATCCACGGTAGACGGCATAATCCGCGCTACCGATATACTGCTGGCCGGTAAAAACGTTATTGTTGCCGGTTACGGCTGGTGCGGCAAAGGCTTTGCCATGCGCTGCCGTGGTATGGGCTCCAATGTTATCGTTACCGAAGTTGACCCAATCCGCGCCCTGGAAGCTGCCATGGACGGGTTCCGCGTAATGCCAATGGCTGAAGCGGCAAAAATAGGCGATCTGTTCTGCACACTGACCGGCGACATTCATGTCATTCGTCCCGAACATATGAAGGTAATGAAGAACGGCGCAATTATTGCCAATTCCGGTCACTTTAATGTGGAAATCGATCTGGAAGGATTGAAAAAAATCGCAAAAGGTCAACCGGTCACGGTACGTAACCATGTTGAACAGTATACCCTGCCGTCCGGTAATAAAATCAATATTCTTGCCGATGGCCGCCTCATCAACCTGGCTGCCGCCGAAGGACATCCGGCTTCAGTAATGGACATGAGTTTTGCCACCCAGGCCCTGGCTACCGAATGGGCGGTTAAGAACGCCGGTAAACTGGGAGTCCAGGTTCATAATGTACCCAAAGAAATCGAAGACTGGGTTTCAAAACTTAAATTACAAAGCATGAACATTACTATTGATGAACTGACCGAAGAACAAAAGGTTTATTTATCATCATGGGAAATGGGAACATGATAATTAATAAAAGCATGACGAGACCGGTTGCAACAGGAGCCGGTCTCCTGCTCATTTTACTGCTGGCGCTGCTACTGTTTACAGGCTGCAGCCGCGAAGATAAAGTACAAGAGTTACAACCACAAACCAATGTGGAAGCAACAGCAGAGATAACTACACCGGAACAGTCGATGGCAATACTTTTACCCTTGCAGGAAAAGATCTTGCAAACGCCGGATAATGTTGACCTGCGTCGCGAACTGGTAGCTGCAAGCGTTAATAGTGAGCAGAAAACACTTCGCGCTGTAGGTTATGGCCTGCCGCCGGAACATGCCGCCAACTCCGCTATGGCGCAGCAAGCTGCAGAACGCGCCGCCTACCTGGACGCCTGCCGCTGGGCTGCTTATATCATAAAATGGCAAGACTCGCCCGATTCCCCGGCATTTGGAGAAATTGAAGGCAATATCCCCGGCGCCAGGATTATCTACAAAGAAACTGCCGATGATGGTAAAATAAGCATGGTGGTTGAACTGGCTATGGAAAACAACTGAGTATTTTTGATCTCGCAAATTATAGTTTTAAGCATGATCTTGATGCGGAACTCTTAAAATACGATACAATTAAATTGATAAGTATTTTCCATTTGCATAGACAGTCGCCTGTTTACATTTATTATACAACTGGATAATAAAAAAAAAGGCGTACATATTTCCTTCCCCAAGACTGTTTTGTATTTAATCTGATATTGTTGTAAAAAGCCCGGCTATTACAAATAACCGGGCTTTTTTATTCAAAATCAACTTTATCCTATAATTCAAAAAACTTAAAGTACTATTTCAACAGCAACATTTTACGGGCTTGTTCTTTACCGTTAATAGTAATCCGGTAATAATATACCCCGGATTCGAGTCCGGAGGCGTTAAATATCTGCTCATGGTTTCCGGCGGCCTGGGTGCTGTTTATCAGGATGGCAACCTGTTGACCAAGGACATTAATAACATCTATCTTAACCTGCGCCGCTTTTTCCAGCGCATAACTGATAGTCGTCGCCGGGTTGAACGGATTCGGATAATTTTGCGCTAGGGCAAAAGTCTCAATAGTCTTTTCATTGGAATTACTGATTGCCAGCGGCACGGATTTGTTCTGCGCAAATACCCAGGGGAAAAGCTGCGGCAGGTCAAACGATTCCGCCCACATCACATGGTCTTTGCCCTTCCATTCCGTATACAGTAAAGACGCACCATGCGCAATAGCGGCATTCAGTTCATCATCGCTCATGCCGTCGCAGTCGCCATATTGACAATGAGTAAAAACTGCCGTGCGCCCGGCCCGCTCCAGGGCGGTTACCATATCGCGCGAACCGGCCGGCGGTACCGTGGTATCCTTTTCACCATGAAATGCCCACACCGGTATATGCTTGATTTGACTTGCAAAAGTAGAATCCCCGCCGCCACTCATGGGAATTGCTGCGGCAAACCGGTGCGGATAACGGCTAATCATATCCCAGGTGCCATAGCCCCCCATTGAAAGACCGGTTATGTATATTTTATTTGTATCAATAGGAAATTCACGGATCAGGCTGTCCAGCAGATCATTTACCGTTTCCACTTCATTACTGATGGGGGTTTCGGCAATACTATAATGACCGATACTCCAGTCGCAATCCACCCATTTATTGTCGGCAGGGCATTGCGGTGCGACAACAAAACAGGGATAGTTTTTCTGGTTGGCGCTGTCGGCCCAGGAAGTTGCCATACGATGCACTTGAATATGAATTTCGTTGTCAGTGCCGCGTTCCCCGGCGCCATGCAGGGCCAGCACTAACGGGTATTTATTTTCAGGATTGTAAAAATCGGGCTGGCATAACCGGTATGGCAAAGTGGTTTCTCCAAAAGTGTGCTGCCGTTTTGCAAACTTTTCCACTTCGGTAAAATAATCCGGATCATCAACATTGGTCACATACACAGAATCCAGGTAAACCTTAACATTGTCTTTGCCACCAACCAGGAAACGTAACCGGTTAGCAGCGTCTTCCTGTGTCGATTTGAAAACAAATGGCCCAAACATACGTGGAGTAGTATCTACGGCTAGGACTGGACTGGACCAGAAAACCGTCATATCGCCAGTATATTTTTGATAATAGACCTGAATGTTATGCGGCGTATCCGCTCTGGCCATAAAAGAGAGTGTATAAATTCTGCCTCGCTGCAAGCCTAATGACTGGTATACCTGCACCTGCCAGTTTTCAGCTCCACCGGCAGTTACACTGACTTGAAGTGAATTGGGGCCTGACAATAATGTGTCCGGGGATACTGCAATTGCGGCAGTTGTACCGGTTTCTTTTTGCAGCTTCCACGATTTTGTGCCATCGTCAAATTGCGGATTTTTTATTATATTTTGTGCTTCCTGCGCAACAGCCAGGGTTGTACCAATAAACAAGATAACTGTAAAAAATTTTACCCAAAAAGTACTATTCATAGCTTCCTCCGCATTATAATGTTAAAAATGAAAACTGTTTATATCAGCAGTAACCGGTTGTTAACAGAGAACCAGATGACAGAATTACTACATACTAAATCTTTTTACAGTAAAAATTTTTAAAATATTTACATTAACTTATGTAATTATATTGACTATTCAAATAATTTTTATATCTTTATAATGTTAACAATTCCATTTATTAATTCCAGGCTTTTTTACAACAAAATAAATACTTTAGTAGAGTATTTATTTAAAAAAATGTTTATATTTGACCAGGAAATCCTGTATTAAACCTTTTTTAAATAATTATTTGATCATGAAGAATCTTGTCACACAATCAGCTGCATGGATTTTGTTTTTCATATTACCGGTACTCGGTTTATTGTATTGTGAGGCGCCGCGCAATAATCCCCTCGATCCCGGCAATCCAAGAACTTCTGTTGCCAGGATTAAGGGCCGGGTGCTTTCCGCCCAGGTGCCGACCAATCCCGTTCATCGTGCTGTGGTATATTGGGATATAGACCAGGTCTATACATATACAAATGCTAATGGTGATTTTGTTTTGAATAATATAACTCCGCAAAACGGAACCTTGCGTTTTGAAAAAACAGGCTTTATCACAGAGACATTTAAAATTACCTGGGGTGGTGCGTCCAACTCCAAAACTGTTTCTGTGAACCTCAATGCTGCCCCCCAGTTAGACAGCCTGGAAATTTATACGGTCGTTAAAAATCGGCAGGGCGATATTGTCCCACAAACCGAACTTGTGATCAGAGCGCTGGTCAGCGATCCGGATAATGATATTGATACTGTGTATATTAAAAATGACAATTTAAAAATATCCCAGGTTCTTAAATATAATCCAGGCGACAGGTATTACCAGGAAAAATTCACCTATAATGATTTCCCATCTTTGCAAAAAATAATCGGCCACAAATTTGATATTTTTGTTAAAGACAGATCATCTCATACTATTCCGGTAGGAAGCGACAAGGCGGTACGGATCATTACCGATAACTTTTCACTTGTTTATCCCGCAAGCTACCAGACTGTTTCTCCCCAGTTGGAATTAAAATGGAACAAGTTTGATCCGGGTTACAATTTTACCTGGGCGGTTGAAATTTATGTAGACGATATACCTGCTACAGTTGTCTGGAATAAAAACAACCTGGCCGCTACCGATACCAGTTGCATAGTAGATGCTCTTTTAGGCGATAATGACTACTTTTGGATGGTGTGGTGCATAGATGAATTTCAAAACCGAGCACGCTCCAAGCCCGTCTCTTTCACAATAAAGGAATAGATGATCTTATGCAGGAACAGGAATATATTCAAACACTTGGCGGTATGCAAAAAGAGCAATGGGATGCCCTTTTCCAGATCAGCCAGATGTTCAATGATGTTAAAGTACAGGAGAACCTTGTATCTGAAGTTCTGGACCTGGTCGTTCAGGTGCTCAAAGCGGAGCGCGCCCTGTTTACCAGGCTGGAACCCGGTACCGATAATTTTAATATTATTGCGGCTCGTAATACGGAACACCAGGATATCAATGACCTCTCGGCGTTTTCTTCCGGTATATTAAAAAAAGTAATTGAAAGCGGTCAGTCATGCCTGTATCATGATGTACAAACCGACCCGGCGGTATCACAGTTCACCAGTGTGCAGATCCATAAAATCAAATCGGTTATTGGGGTGCCGATATTTGTGGATGGCAAAATATGGGGAGTGATCCTGGCGGACAGCCAAACAAATCGCAAAAACTTTACCGAGGAAAGTCTGGAATTTTTAAAATTTTTTTCCAACCTTGTATCACTTGCTTTGGATAAAGTTATTAAAATAGAATCGCTGCAGGAAGAAAACCTGCTGCTAAAGAATAAAGTCCAAAACACAGATGTAATACCGGATATGGTAGGAACCAGTCGGGAAATGCGCAAAGCCGCTAACCTCATCCATCGGGTAGCAGCTACAGACGCCACAGTTTTATTACTTGGCGAGAGCGGCACCGGCAAGGACATGGCGGCCAGAGCGATACATCTTCTCAGCCAGCGTAAAGATAAAGCCTTTATTGCCCAGTTCTGCGGCTCAATACCTGATACACTATTGGAAAGCGAATTATTTGGCTATAAAAAAGGGGCTTTTTCCGGCGCCAATACGGACAAAAAGGGGTTGTTTGAGGTAGCTTCCGGTGGCACATTCTTCCTGGATGAAATTGGCGATATTGCCCTTTCTACACAGGCAAAACTCTTGCGCGTCATTCAAAACCAGGAAATCATACGTCTCGGCGATACCCAGGTGAAAAAAGTAGATGTCCGCATTATTACAGCAACCAATAAAGACCTGAAACAACTGGTGGATAAGGGCAAATTCCGGCAGGATTTGTTCTACCGTTTGAACGTTTTTCCCATAACGCTGCCACCGCTACGTGACCGCCGCTCAGACATTGCATTGCTCACCCGGCATCTTATCGAAAAATATGCGGATAAACCAATTCAAATTCCTGTTAAAACCATGCAAAAACTGGAAACCTATTCATGGCCCGGCAATGTCCGGCAGTTGGAAAATATTTTACAGCGGGCCCTCATCATGTGCGATTCCAACGTGCTGTTGCCCGATCATATTATCTTTGAAGATGAAAATCAGTTGACAGAATTTGGCGGTAATTTAAAAGATTTTGAAACGGTATTGTTACAAAAACGCCTGGCTGAATATAATAATAACCGCACCCAGGCGGCTAAATCACTGGGAGTATCAGTCCGCTGGGTGCAAATGAAACTCAGAGAAATTGAAGAAAACAATTAACTTTTATATACAATCAGTATGATCGAACAACAGGAAAAAATTCTCTTTGACAAATTTGAAATCCTGCAATGTATTAAAAAGGATTTAACTTCCTGTGTTTATATTGCCAACCATATCTATCTCGGCAAAAAAATATTTTTAAAAACCCTGGCCAAAGATAAAATCTCCGACGAAGCAATTTTACATCGTTTTCAACGCGAAGCCAGATCGCTGGCGGCAATCAATCATCCCAACATCATCCAGGTATATGATTTCGGCAATTTTAAAGATTATTTTTACATCTCGTTTGAGTATTTTCCCAGTAGTGACTTGCGCTCGATCATCCTTGAAAAGAAAATTTCCGTCCAGGACAAGTTAGCTATTTTCAGCCAAATTGTTCAGGGGCTTGCAGAAGCGCATCAGCATAACATCATTCACCGTGATATTAAACCGGAAAATATACTGGTCAATGCACAACACCAGGTTAAGATCGCCGATTTTGGCCTGGCGCTGATCAAGGATGATATTAACCAAACCCGCCAGGACTCGATTGTCGGCACACCCGGATACATGTCGCCTGAACAGATCATGGGAGACGATCTTACACCTGCTTCGGATCTATTTTCGCTGGGCATTGCAGGGTATGAGTTGTTCACCGGTAATAATCCCTTTCTTGGTAAAGATGCCGGCGCCACGATCAACAATATTCTGGCTTGTGATGTTGTCACTTCACTAGATGCTGAAACCGGCATTCCCGCTCAGGTCAGAGATATTTTCAAGCTGCTTTTACATAAAAACAAATCGAAAAGACCGGTATCGGCTCAGGACCTTTTACCCCGCTTTAATATAGGAGACAATCACACCACGGCTGTGCCGGCCAAAGCTTCAGTTCAGCGTAAAAGCGGTAAATACTATTTCGCTTTCATCTTGCCGGTTCTGCTGCTTTTTGTAATAATAATTGTTTTTACCCAGACCAAAGACATTAACAAACATGATGATCAAACTGTAATCATTCAAGATAGTACCCGAACATCGGCAGATTCTCAAAGAACCATAACCGTTGCTGATTATAATAACACCATTGAAAACGATAATAAACTTACTGCCGGCTTGAAAACTAAAAGTCCTGTCCCGGAACCCGCTCCAGGTTCTATGCCTAACAATAACCAGTTATTGCCAGATTTGCCGGGAAAACTGTTTATCCAATGTTTACCCTGGGCTGATGTGTTTATTGATGATGAAAAAATTGAAACTACCCCGGTTGATGAACATATCAACATAGAAGCAGGTTTTCATGAACTGGTTTTGCAACACCCGGATTATCCCCCCGTATCCAGGAAATTAACCGTAAAACCGGGCGAAGTAATAACCGTATCGGTCAACCTGGACACGCTGGTAGGCTACCTGCTATGTCGTGTTTATCCCTGGGGGAATGTTTATGTCGATAATAATTTCATCGGACAAACGCCATTGCAACGCCCGGTTTGTCTTTTGACCGGCAGACATGTACTTACCCTGAAAAATGATAATTTTGGAAAATTTGATGATTATATCACTATAGCTAAAATGGAAACCCTGAAATATAAATTTAATTTTGAGCGCCTGATAAAGCCCGATGATTCTGTAAAACCATAAAAAACGGTACGGTTTTTGCGCTTAAAATGTGTAGATTAACAAACGGAATGACTTGTGAAAAATAAACAAATAAAAATAGCGGTTTTCTTCTTGTTGACTTGTCTGAATACAGTTTACGCTAAAGCCCGTGAATGGGAAGTGTTGGAAGTCGGTATGCCCTTCCCGGTTTATAATGGGGAAAGTATCCTTTATAATTCCCGTATTTACATACTTGGCGGCTATAATCCGGCAACCAAAATGCCGACCGATACAATCCAGGTGTTTGATCCTGTGAGCAAAACCTGGGAATATGCAGGGAAAATGAGTTCCAAACGGGCCGGGTTTGTTGCCGATTTGTACAATAACTCATTTATAATCTATGGCGGAACAACCGGCGATACGAGTAAAATTGAGGGAATTGAAATATGGGACTCGGTCGGAACCCCTGATATTATTGGACTTTCCGACACAACCAACAGAATCAATTCTACCGGCGGTATTTACAATGATTGTATGTACATTTTTGGCGGTTACACCGGTATAACTCTAAACGACAGCGCCGCTCCCTACATTCTGGAATTTAGCATACCAGAATCAAGAATATCATACACTTATGACAACACTGTATATGACGGTCAATTGCTCTACCAGGAACTTTCTGCGCTCTATGATGATAGTTACTATTTATTCGGCGGCGTGTTTTTCGGAGTCTCCAAAAAAATCAATTACTTTAATATAACCAACAAGATATATGAACGAATTCGGCCGGATCTGTTTGAAGCTCGCGCTGGTGGTAAGGCGATTACTGCTCAAAATAATGAAATTTTCATTATCGGTGGTTTCAACGAAGCGCAAAATGCTCTGGCTACAACGGAAATTTTTACAATCATTGAAAAAGGGCAGCAATATCAAATATCTCCAGGCCCGGCGTTAAATTACGCCCGTAAACAATTTATGGCGGAATTGTTTGATGATTATATCTATGTTTTTGGCGGCCTGGATGAAAACGACAAGATCGTCCCCTACATCGAAAGGTTGCCGGTTATCGAAAGCAGCACTCCGGTGAACAATGAAAAAGATGAGTGCTCTTCAAAGAAACAAGGAGTCTCAAATCATTATTTATTATCAAATTATCCAAATCCATTCAATGCTGCAACGACTATATCAATCCATCTTGAGGATGAGAGTTTGCTAAACCTCGATATATATTCTGTTCAGGGCCGTAAAATAAAGACACTGGTAAATAACATGTTACCCCCGGGGAATTATCAATTCCATTGGGATGGAACTGATGAAAAGAATAATCCGGTAGCCAGCAATTTGTATTTTTGCAAATTAACCACCCGTGATAATACTGAATTCATTAAAATGTTGCTGATTAAATGATTATAAAACAAAAACTTGCAGTGTTTTTTTCTATTTTCCTTTTCTTCTCCGCATGTGCGTTTGGGCAATATGGGGAAGTGGAAATAGATATTATGGAACAGCATTTCAGGAATTTTGAATACGATCAGGTTATTGCAATTGCCGACCAGGTGCTGCTCAATAAAGACCGTCTTGCCCGGGAACAGCTTGTTACCATACATAAATTGCGGGCATTATCGAATTACTCCTTGCTGCAAATGGATGTTGCCCTGCAAGACTTTATTGAAATCCTGAAAATCGACCCGGATTTTAATCTGGACCCGGTAACAACCTCACCCAAAATTGTCACTTTTTTCAATGAAATCAAGACCGGTTTGCAAAGCTACGAATCGTCCAGGCAAACCATTGAAATTAAAAGAGATACTGTACGCATAACATCCGACAACACCATGTTATTAAGAAACATGGTCGCCCGCTCCTTGGTCATTCCCGGCTGGGGCCATTTGTACCTGCGTAAAACCGAAAAAGGCGTGGTGTTGTTTTCACTGGGCGTTGCTTCCATGCTGGGGTCGGCTTATTATGTGTATGATTGCTACTATTCGCAAAAAGCCTATTTAAATGCCAACAATCCGGACCAGATTGCGAAAAAATATGCAGCCTTTAACAGCGCTTATAAAAATCGCAACCTGTTCCTGACTGCCTATGCGCTTCTTTGGGTGTATAGTCAAACCGATGTCCTGTTCTCACAAAGTAAAAAGCTTAATTATAAAATTATTTTCTCCGTTACGCCGTCCGGGGAATCATCAACACCGTCTATTTGTTGTTCCTTTCACTTTTAATATTGAACTACGCAAAAAAATCACAGGTACGAAAAATTTGCGTACTTTTTTAAGGGGTAATTCATATAAAAAACCCCTGCAAAAAAAATATATTGGGCAATAAAAACTCTATACTGAATAAAAATAATAATTAAAGCACTTTTCCCTTTAATAAAATTAAAAAATTTTTTTTACGTTTCTAGTGGCATCATTATTGATAAACCCCGGTTGTACTCGATCATCAGGGTTTTTCTAATCGTTTTGGAGGGATCATGAAAATTTTGTTTACAGTTCTACTAGTCATTCTGGTTATTTTCAATTCAACATCCCAGGCATTTGATAAAAGTGATTACGATATTACCGAATCTCAGGGCTTGTTAAAAACTACCACAACAGCGATTTCAAATTACGGCAGCCACCTGGCAACAACTGCCAAGTTGGAATACAGTCTCATCACCGGCGGCTATTTCACTATTGGTACACTCTCCGGTTCATCCACTTCCACTCTGGATGATAACTGCGGTATCTCCTTTGGCCATCCCTACGCCATGACCTCTTATCCCCTGCTGGGCATCGACGGCGCCTGGGAGAAATTCGATATCCTTCACTCCCCGCTTGGCGATCTGTCTCCGCAAAAAAACCAGGATACCCTGCGCGTGCGCTTTACTCACAATGCCGTTCTGGTCGATTTCCTGATCGCTCCCGCCCAGTCCGGAGCCGCTCTGCAACTGGCGCTCACCATGAAAAATACCGACACCCAAAATCACTCCTGCGGCGGCGCCATTGTGTTCGACCCGGCGCTGGGCCGTAATGGCGACGGCGCCTTGTTTGTCAATGAGCAACCCCTCGCTGTCGAATCGGTTCTGTCCGGCGCCGGCCTCAATTCTTCGCTAGCTGTATATGAACGGAACTCGCTTGCCAAAGGGATGGGCGTTTCCCTCTCCCTGCCCGACCAGCCCAGTCGCCTCATTGCCGCCAACTGGCCCGATATTTTGAACAACCCATCACATCAACATACAATCACACAAGCAAAACATCTCTACGACCTGGTTCTGAAACTGGTCTGGGATGAAATCACTATGACACCGGGGCAGACAAGGTCTCTCTCTGCAACCATCGCCCTTGCAGAAGCGGATTTTTCCGCCCCGGTCTTTTTACGTTCGAATTTACCCAACGCGCTTACTCTCAGCAATAATGTGCTGTTCCCCAAAGACCTCACCGGCACACTCCAGTGTATCAACACCGCTCATAATAATTATAATAACGCCCGGCTGTTGTTTGACAGTCCCTATGAAGTATATGCCGAAGCGGAATTTGTTGATCTTACCATTCCCGCCGCCGGGCTCTCTACGCCGCTTGAACTGCACAGCCGCGAAATTTATGAAGAAAAAATTGTCAAATTCTGCATTATCTGTACCCATAACGGCGCCGTGCTGGATAGTCTTTCCCGGTATATCTATATTCCCGCCACCCCGGTTTCCGATACCGGACTGCTGGTTACTATCGATTCTCTGGATATTACCAACTATCCAAACGTCAACATCATCTTTAGCAGCGAAATCGAAGAAACCGGCCAAAAGCTGTTAAACCTGCGCCGGGAGAATGTATTACTATATCAAAACATGACTCCCATATCCAGGTTTACCTTTGCCAAAGATACCACCGGGGGAGTTAGCGCCGCCGATATTATTTTTGTACTGGATGTAACCGGAAGTATGGGAAATATCATCAATGCCGTTAAAAATAATATCATAGAATTTGCCGATAGCCTGTCGCAAAGGAATGTCGATTATCGTCTGGCTATGGTTACTTTTCTTGACATAATTGAAAATGCTTATCCGTTTACCAGCAATGTTAATGATTTTAAGAACCTGGTTGCCCAGCAGAACGCGCATGGCGGCGGCGACGCACCGGAAAATTCGTTAGACGCCCTGCTGAGAGCTTCGCAATATGATTTCAGAGTAAACGCCAAAAAGATCATTATTTGGCTCACGGATGTTAATTATCATATTGCCGATAATGTAACGTCGCAAACCATTCAGCAGGTGGTCAACGCTTTATTAGAAAAAGAGTTGCTGGTTCATGCCATCGGGCCGGAATCGTATAAACAGCAGTACTATGATCCCTTTACCATGGCTACCGGCGGTAATTATTATAACATCTATGGTAATTTCCGTGATATTCTGTTAGATATATCCCGTATAAAAACCCAGGATCGCTACCTGGTTTCATATAAAAGAGACCAATATAATACATTACCCGAAAATCAGGTTATGGTTAAAGTCCGTTATGCAGGACTGGGTGGGGAAGCTTCGATTATCTATTATCTTCTTGACATTATGTCTCCAGGTAAATCCCTGGTTTGTTATCCTAATCCCTTCAACCCGGAAGTCAAGATCACAATTAATAATCAAATGAATGGAAAAGGCCAGGTATCAATTTATAACCTGCTGGGGCAGAGGATAAAGAATTTTGAATTGCACAACAATAGGCCACAGCAAATTCTCTGGAACGCCCGCGATGAACAGGGCTTGGCGGTCAGTAGTGGATTATATATTGTGCAATTGGAATTGCATAATAAAAACGGCCAGGTGGTTCGCGAATCACAAAAAATTATGTTTCTGAAATAATTATGACGGGAGGAATGACAATGAAACGAATCGCTTGGATTGCTCTAGCTTTAATTCTTTATTTTCACCCGGTATTAGCGTTGGACAAAGACGACTTTGATCTCCAGGAACAACAAGGATTATTAAAATCCGTTACAACATCTTCAATTGCCAATTACGGCAGCCACCTGGCAACAACCGAAAAGTTGGAATACAGTCTCATCACCGGCGGCTATTTCACTATTGGTACGCTCTCAGGTTCATCCACCTCCACTCTGGATGACAACTGCGGTATCTCCTTTGGTCATCCCTACGCCATGACCTCTTATCCCCTGCTGGGCATCGACGGCGCCTGGGAGAAATTCGATATTCTTCACTCCCCGCTCGGCGATCTGTCTCCCCAGAAAAACCAGGATACCCTGCGCGTGCGCTTTACTCACAATGCCGTTCTGGTCGATTTCCTGATCGCTCCCGCCCAGTCCGGAGCCGCTCTGCAACTGGCACTCACCATGAAAAATACCGACACCCAAAATCACTCCTGCGGCGGCGCCATTGTGTTCGACCCGGCGCTGGGCCGCAATGGCGACGGTGCCTTGTTTGTCAATGAGCAACCCCTCGCCGTCGAATCGGTTCTGTCCGGCGCTGGCCTCAATTCTTCGCTAGCTGTATATGAACGGAACTCGCTTGCCAAAGGGATGGGCGTTTCCCTCTCCCTGCCCGACAAGCCCAGCCGACTCATTGCCGCCAACTGGCCCGATATTTTGAACAACTCTACACCTCAACATACTATCACACAAGCAAAGCATCTCTACGACCTGGTTCTGAAACTGGTCTGGGATGAAATCACTATGACACCGGGGCAGACAAGGTCTCTCTCCGCAACCATCGCCCTTGCAGAAGCGGATTTTTCCGCCCCGGTCTTTTTACGCTGGAATTTGCCTACTGCTCTGACGCTCAGCAATAATGTGCTGTTCCCCAAAGACCTGACCGGCGCGCTCCAGTGCATCAACACCACTCATAACAACTATAATAATGCCCGACTGTTGTTTGACAGTCCCTATGAAGTATATACCGATGCGGAATTTGTTGATCTTACCATTCCCGCCGCCGGGCTTTATACGCCGCTTGAACTGCACAGCCGCGAAATTTATGAAGAAAAAATTGTCAAATTCTGCATTATCTGTACCCATAACGGTGCCGTGCTGGATAGTCTTTCCCGGTATATCTATATTCCCGCTACCCCGGTTTCCGATACCGGACTGCTGGTTACTATCGATTCTTTGATCACCTCTTCTTACCCGGATGTTAATATTATCTTTAGTGGGGAGGTGGAGGAAACCGGCCAAAAACTTTTAAACCTGCGTAAGGAAAATATTTTTCTATATGAAAACAATAGCAGAATTTTAAGCTATGACCTGGAAAAATTCCAGGGAGGGGGCTCAGCATTAGCAGATATAGTATTTGTTCTTGATGTAAGTGGCAGTATGGGAGATGAAATTAACCAGGTTCGTAATTATCTGGGTGAATTTGCCGATAGTCTTGTTGCCCGGGATTTTGATTATCAAATTGGAGTAGTGACGTTCAGTACTACAATTGATCTGGTAATAGATATGACTAAAGATATTAACTTTATTAAAACCAAACTCAGTCAAATAAACTTATGGGGTGGTGTTGAAGATTCACCTGCCGCTTTATATCGCGCCACCCAATTATCACTTCGACCGGGTAGTAAACGAAATATAATATGGGTAACAGACGAAGAATACCCGGAAACAAGTTATACTAAAACACAAATAGTTAACAGAATGTTGGAAATGGATTTTAGAGTACATGGAGTCGGACCCTTGTATTTACAGACAACCTGGTTCAATCCCATTGTATTACCTACTGGTGGTAATTTTTATGACATAACCGGGAATTTCAGAGATATACTTTTGGATGTCAGTCGTATGAAAGTTCAGGATAAATACAGCTTAACCTACAAAAGTCCTGGTAATATTGGCGCCAATACAATTCGGCTACAAATTCATTATGCCGGTTTAGGTGGTGAAACGACAACAAGTTATTCTGTACCAACTTTTAGCCGAATTGCAAATGCCTTGGTTTGTTACCCCAACCCCTTTAATCCTGAGGTTAAGATTAATATTAACGCGTCGCAAGAAAGTGTTGGCCAAGTGGGTATATATAACCTGTTGGGGCAAAAAATTAGACAATATGAATTATATAAAAATTCTCCGCGCCAAATAATCTGGAATGCCAGCGATGAACAGGGTTTACCGGTTAGCAGCGGAGTGTATATTGTTCTGTTGGAATTACATGATAAAGATGGTAATAAAGTCAGTCGTGAATCACAAAAAATATTATACTTAAAGTAACGGACGGGAGGAATTACAATGAAACGAATCAGCCTGACAATAATTGCTCTTTTAATAACCGTAATGCCGGTTTTAGCCGATGGCTTGTTAATTCCAGCCAAACCAGGTTATCCGCAGGATTTTATCCAAAACCGTCTGACCAGGGTAACAGTGGATATTTATGGAATGCTGGCCGTTACCACTGTTTACCAGGAATTCTTTTGTGAAAGTACTGATACTATTGCCGCCGTCTATTCTTTTCCCCTGCCGCCCGATGCCCGGGCTACGGAATTTCTATACTGGAGCAATAATAAAATTTATAAAGCGGTTCTCAAAGTACGCGAACAGGCCACCAATCCCGGCACCGGCGAAGGCGGTATCATTGCGCTGGTGAATGAATATATCGGCAGGAACGGTATTAAAATATCCCTGCAAAAGGTTGCTCCGCAAACCGTGCAAAAAGTGCAGTTGACCTACATCAGCAATTGTGATTATTTCGCCGGTGAAACCAATTATACTTTTCCCCTTAATACCGGTGATTTTATAAAATTTCCGCTCGATCATGTCCAGTTTACCTTCCATGTACACAGCCAGGCAGCTATTACCGGTTATAGCTGCACATCCCACCAGGGATTGCGCGCTATTTCCGCCGATAATAATAACCTGAATCTGGAACTGATCATGGCTAAACAATACCTCGACCGCGATCTGGTGTTTTCCTACCAATGCAATCAAGATGTGACCGGCGTGGACTTTTATTCGGTAGCCAACGACAGTGTAGACGGGCATTTTGTGCTGTACGTTAAACCGCAAACCGAGATCACGGCCGAAAATGTGCTGCCGAAACGCATCCTTTTCCTGGTCAATAATTCCAGCCAGATGTTTGGCTATAAACTCGACCAGACCATTAAAGCTATTAAAACCATGCTGGATAAGCTGAATACCGGGGATGTTTTTAATATTATTCTGTATAGCAGTTATTATTACTCCTGGAATACAGCGCCGGTCGCCGCTAATGCGACCAATATCGATAATGCCAAATCTTATCTGAATTCCATCTCTTCAAGTTCCGGTTCGTATTATGCGGATCAGGCATTAAAATCGGCGTTAACCCAGTGCGCGGATAACAATTACAATAATATGATCCTGGTATTTACCGATGGCCGTTCGGCTATTGACCCGCGTGAGATCGAATCGCTCAACACCCATAAAGCCGGTATTTTCCCGGTAGGCATAGGCGATAATGTGGATCGCGCCCGGCTGGAAATGACCGCCGCTCTTAATTACGGTTTTGTTACCTACCTCGATGCCGAAAGTAACATTTACACTGGCATGGAAAGGCTGATGAACAAGATCAGCAAACCGATCCTTCAGGATGTGGTTTTTGAATTTGGCCGGGTAACTCCCCACGATCTGCTGCCGGGGAAAATTCCCGCTACTTTTGCCGGTAGCAGCTTTTACATGACCGGACGGTACCAGACTACCGGTTCCTCAGCCTTTTCAATGGCGGGAACCTCGCCATCCGGCGCCCGCGCTTTTGATTTTAACCTCGACTTTAGCGCTGTAACCAATACCCATAAATTCGCCGAAGCAATATGGGCCAAAGAAAAGATCGATGCCCTGGAATGGGAAATTGAAATCTATGGCGAAACCCCGTCCCTTAAAAATGAATTGATCGCTATCAGCCTGGCTTATAATATTCGCTGCCGTTACACGGCTTATATTGCAGATTACGAGCATGAATTAACCGATATCGAAGAGCAGCTTGCCGAAACGCTGGCAACGCCGGCTTCATACCTCATCGGCAACTATCCCAATCCGTTCAATCCAATCACAACCATCCGTTTTGTATTGCAACCGGATGATCATAGTCGTACTGTGAAACTGTTAAAAATATACAATATGTTGGGACAACTTGTCTGGGTCATTGATATCAGCTATATGGAACCGGGTATGCATGAAATTAAATTTAACGGCGTGGATTTGCACGGCAACCCGCTGCCGTCAGGTTTGTATTTTGTCTGTTTGCAGGTTGGCAGCGAGTTCAGTACTCTGCGCATGAGCCTTTTAAAATAGTCTGTTCACAATGTAAATAAAGGAAACGAACCATGAAAAAATTTACCCTGACTCTTTTTGCTGTCATACTGTTCATCCTGGCAGCGCAACACTCCGTTTTCGCCATTGGCGCCTTGTTTACCAGGCCGATCGGCAGCAACAGTCACTATGATAAAGTATGGATCAAGACCGTAGACGCCCGCGTGGAAATTGACGGCCAGATATCCGTTACCTATGTGGATCAAACTTTTTATAATGAACTGAACCAGACCGTAGAAGCGATATGGATATTCCCCCTGCCGGAAGGCGCGGTGGTCTCGGAATTATTTTACTGGTTCAACGGCAAACGCTATGCCGGCGAGATCAAAGAGCGCCAGGAAGCGCAACAGGCCTATAATGATAAAATCCGCGTCAACCTGGACCCGGCGCTGCTGGAATATCTTGGCGATAACCTCTACCGGTTGAGCATTGCCCCGATTTTTGGCAGAACCGACGTCCGTACCGAGATCACCTATGTGGAAATGCTCCCGTATGAATTCGGCAATATTGACTATACCTTTTTACTGAACGCCGTTGAAATATCGCCCAAACCGCTCAACCGCGTTTCTGTGGACGGTAAAATTTCTTCCACCAAACCGCTAAAATTTTATGAATCGCCTTCGCACGAAAACACTACGGCATTTCAGTTCAACAGGATCAATGACAACGAATGCAGTTTTATATTTGGCGATGAAAACTTTACTCCGGACAAAGATTTAAATATCCAGTTCGAGACCGTACGCAAGGATGTGGAAGTCAATGTTCTGCGCTACACGCCCGCCCCGGCCGATTCCATCGGTTCCGATTCCTATTACGCCGTATGGATCACCCCGCCGGACAGTATTACCGATGACGAAACGATTTCCAAAAAAATTGTCTTTACCGCCGATGTCTCTTCCAGTATGGAAGGCGAGCGCATCCTGCAGCTTAAAGAAGCGTTAATGGCCTTCCTGGATAACCTGCAGGGCAATGATATGTTCAATATTTTAACTTTTGGTACTTCAGTACAAAAATTTAAACCAGACCTGGTGCAGGCCACCGCCGAAAACCTTGCCCTGGCCCGCGCTTTTGTTATCGATATTGGCGCCCTGGGTTTGACCAACATTGATAAAGCATTGGAAGAGACCTTAAAACAATCCTTCTCCGCCGGCTATGCCAACATGGTTGTTTTTCTGGCCGATGGTGAGCCGACCTGGGGGGAAACCTTTGTCCCTACAATACTGCAAAATGTAAAAACCCGGAACACTCAAAATGTCCGCATCTTTACATTCGGGATAGGCGATGAGGTGAATGAACAATTATTAACGCAAATGGCTGTGGAAAACGGCGGGTATGCTGAATTCATTGAACAAGACGACGACATTGCCGAGATCATCGGCCTGCATTTTCAGCGCATTTCCAAACCGGTGCTGACCGATCTCGAAATCCAGATCGACGGTCTGGTTACTTCCGATAAATTCCCGCGCCCCCTGCAAGACCTGTTCTGGGGCAACCAGGTGATGCAACTGGGTATTTATAAAAACCAGGGGACTTTTCCAGTCTATCTCATCGGTTCGGTGAATGATAAAAAATTAAGTTTTCGCGCCGATGTTACATTCAGCAATACCGTGGGCGGGCACCGTTTTGTGCCCCGGTTGTGGGCTAATGCCAAAATCAATTACCTGCTCGACCAGATTGCCATGTATGGCAAACTCAAAGAGCTGGTTGACCAGGTGATTGAACTGTCGTTAAAATACCAGATACTCACTCCCTATACCGCATTTTACTCTGACCCGACGGCCATTGATTGTAAAGAAATTCAGAATACAGAAATTCCGGAGACGTTTACCCTGGAGCAGAATTACCCCAATCCGTTCAACCCGGCAACCAAAATCAGCTTTACCTTGCCGCACAGCGGAAGTATCGTCATAAAGATTTATGACGTCACCGGCCGGCTGGTAAAAATGATCACCGATTCCCACTTTGCAGCCGGAACCCATACCTGTATATGGGATGGTACGGATATGAACGGCAGCCTGGTCGCCGCCGGGTTGTATATCTACCAGGTTGAATACACTAATAATTTTGGTAAAACCTTTACACAGAGTAAAAAGATGAGTTTGATAAAATAATTAAATATGTAATTGGCGGGAAACGGATAGTGGGGCTCTGTGCGTTTCCCGCGGGGATTGGCAATTATTATGATAACTATCTTTTATACTTTGTTCAAAATTCTCTCTGTCCCAAACTCCGGTTTAGAGCGAAACCTGGAACGATAACTCTGTTATCGAACATTATACAAACCAGGCTGAAATAGAGTTTCTGGAGCCCGTTCCCATCTAAAATAGAGTTGGGATGGGAGGAAAAAAGTTGTAACTATATATTGATTCTATTCTTGCTTTTCATAAAATAAATATGTAATATCTTTAAATGTTCAATAAAAAAGGATTAATATGCCAAAAGTATTTGTTTGGCAAGGCTATAGATTTCATTTCTTTTCCAATGAAGGTGATCCTTTAGAATCGATACACATTCACATTCAAAAAGATAATAAACGTGCAAAATTTTGGCTTGATCCTTATATTACCCTGGCTTATAACTATGGCTATTCCGGTAAAGAATTGAATCAATTCCATAAATTAATTGAAGAGAATGAAGAATTAATCAGGAGTAAATGGGATGAGTATTTTAACCATTGAAGCTTCGGCAATCAAAATATGGTTTGATCAATATAATATGTGGGTGAATTTGTCCGATGGCAGGCAACTTTCTGTGCCCCTTGAATTTTTTCCGCGCTTACTTAAAGCCAAACCGGAGCAGCGGGAAAACTATGTTTTAAGCGGCAATGGTACTGGAATCCATTGGGATGAATTAGATGAAGATATAAGTGTTCCGTCATTACTATTGGGAAAAGGTGATTTAACTCGTTTTTGAGGGTATTATTATTTTCCATCCGTCCCAAACTCCGGTTTGGATGGGAAAAACCCCAAAATACCCCTCCTGCCATTTTTTATAAACCTCAAACCCGCCCTGGCCCCATTTATAAATCGTAATTCGTAATTCGACATTCGTAATTCCTTTTCTTCTCACCTCCAATGGCTGACGGCTGACAACAGAAAGCTGATAACTGATAGCTGCTTAAATGATGGGGTATCTGTATTGTCATTATTTTCCTGTTCTATGATCCAATACGGCAAGTTTAAATCCGGCAAATTGCCGAAAAGACCCCATCCTACTGGCTGATAGCTGACAACTGATAGCTGCTTAAATGATGGGGTATCTGTATTGTCATTATTTTCCTATTCTGTGAAACAATGCGGCAAGTTTAAATCCGGCAAATTACCGAAAAACACCATCCTACAACTGAAAGCTGACAACTGAAAGCTGACAGCTTTTTAAAAAATTTTCCTTGACTATAAACAAATTATTCATTATAATAATGCACGTTCACTTACGATTAGATTATAACACAAAGTATACGTAAAGGTACACTATGAATCAAATAGCATACGTACTGGATGAGTTCCTGCAAAAAACCGGGATCGATAAATCCACTCTCGAATTGTGGGAAAAACTAAAACTGCTCAAACCCGTCGGTTTTACGGAAGACAAAATCCCCTTCTATTCCCATGCCACCCTCGAACAGGTTGCGCACATTAAAAAGCTGGTCGAATTGGGCTATGGGCCGGAGGAAATACAAAAAATCATCCGCAAAATCGGCCTGCCGCACAAAAGCGAAGAAGCCAAAAAAGATAAAAGTACCAATTTTTTAACTGTTGGCACCCTGGCGGAAAAAGTGCAGGTTAGCCCGCGCACCATCAAGCACTGGGAAGACAAGGGCATTATCGACGCCGATATGCGCAGCGAAGGCGGCTTTCGCATGTACTCCGAGCATTATATCTATCTCTGCCAACTCATTCAGGACCTGCAACTTTTTGGCTACAGTCTCGATGAAATCAAAACCATTTCGGATTATTTCCGGGATTTCATCAAACTCCAGTCCAACATCGAATCCGCATCCGCTGAAGAGACTGCGCAAAAGCTGCAAGCCATGTCCCATGAAATTGCCCTGTTATTGGAAAAAACCAATCAGTTAAAAGCGGGCATTCAACGCTGGGAAGACCTGTTGAAAAAAAAGAAAAAAGAACTGACTGCCCTGAAATCACAGAACCAGAAGAGATTCTCCGGTAAGGAAGGAAAGAACCATGAAAAAGATGATCTTCATTGAACCCAAATCACCCAATTTCCATATATTCAGCCAATTTCAAATCCCCCGCCTGGGCTGCTTTATTCTCGGCACAATCATGAAAAAACGCGGCTGGCAGGTGGAAATAATCATCGAAGAGATGCAAAAAATAAACTATAATAAATTGCAGCAAGCAGATATTGTCAGTATTTCCACGATAACCCCGACCGCCCCACGCGCGTATGCCATTGCCGATAAAGTACGTTCTATGGGTGTGCCTGTCATCATGGGCGGCCCGCATGTGACTTTCTTAACCGAAGAAGCGTTACAGCACGCGGATTTTGTCATTCGCGGCGAAGGCGAAGCGGCCTTAACCGCTTTTATCGACGCCTGGGAAGGCGATAAAAATTATTCTGCTGTACCCAATCTCTCCTGGATACAGAATGGACAGGTCATCCACAATCCCCAGGCTTGTCATTTAAAAGACCTCGATTCCCTGCCCTTTCCTGATTTCAGTTTGAGTCCGACAAAACCCAAACGCATCGCCGGGCGGCGTATTATTCCCATTCAAACCTCGCGCGGCTGCCCGTTCGACTGCTCGTTTTGTTCTGTGACCGGTATGTTTGGCAAAAAATATCGGCATCGTTCAACAGAAAACATAATTAATGAATTGCGGCAATACAACGACCGTAAGAATTTTTTATTTTTTTATGACGACAACTTTACCGCCAATCCGGCGCTTGCCAAAGAGTTGCTGCATGCCATGATTCGGGAAAAATTTAAATTCCAGTGGTCCACCCAGGTGCGCGTCGATATTGCCAAAGACCTGGAATTGATGAAACTTATGAAAGAGGCCGGCTGTCACACTCTGTTTATCGGCTTTGAGTCGGTCAATCCCGCTAGTCTCAAAGAGATGAAGAAAAAACAATCTGTTGAAGATATCAGCCGGGCAATTAAAATCATTCAGAATCACCGTATTCACATTCACGGCATGTTCGTATACGGGTTCGATACCGACGACCGGCAGACCGTCAAGGAAACCGTGCGTTTTGCCAAAAAAGCGCGCCTCACTTCCACCCAGTTCCTGATTCTAACCCCCCTGCCGGGCTCGGATCTGTACAATACCCTGAAAGCAGAAAACCGGATTGAATTCGACGACTGGTCCCTGTACGATACCCACCATGTCGTTTACACACCCAAAAACTTTACCCTGGCGGAATTGCAAAAAGCGCAAATATACAGTCACAAATCATTTTACTCCATACCGGAGATCATCAAGAAAATCGCCCGTTTTAAATGGGTAGATATGAGTCTGGCGCATTACGCCCGGAATCTTAACATCATCTGGCAAAAGAAAAACCGCACATTTATGCAAGCGCTGGATTTATTATCCTGTAAAAGCAAAGCAATCCTCTCTATTAAATACCGGGAAAAAGTAACCCTGGATGATGAGCAGGTTGCACTACATTCATGAAAGGAAATAGAAATGGCTAAACCACTGCGAGAACCGATTATCGGCATAACCCATTGTGTTGGAACCGCCCTGGCAATTGCCGGGCTGACCTTAATGGTTGTAAAAGCCGGCCTGCACGGCAGCGCCTGGCATGTAGTATCATATAGTATCTTTGGCGCCGGACTAGTATTATTATACACATTCAGTACCCTGTACCACTGGCTCAATTTAAGCGAAAAAGGCATGAAATTTTTCCGTACTATGGATCATATCATGATCTTTGTACTGATTGCCGCAACGTATACACCTATTTGCCTGGTGGCTCTGCGCGGCGGCTGGGGCTGGACCCTGTTCGGGTTGGTGTGGGGATTGGCAATTCTGGGCATGCTCATGTCTATCTTTTGGCTGCATGCGCCGCGTTGGTTTTCGACTACAATTTATATCCTGCTGGGCTGGCTGGTCATCATTGGCCTGGCGCCGCTGGTACGCGCTTTGCCTCTGAGCGGTTTATTGTGGCTGGCTTTGGGAGGTCTGCTCTACACCATTGGCGGAATAATCTATGGTTATAAAAAACCGGATCCCTGGCCGGTAAAATTCGGTTTTCATGGAATTTTCCACATCTTTGTCATTTTAGGCAGTTTTGCACACTTTGTCGTTATGTATTTTTATGTGATAAACCTCTAATTCCGCTCAACAAAACCCCTGATAATCAAAAAGCCCGGTGCGAATGTTGTACCGGGCTTATTTTTCCTGTCACTTTATTAATGCCTGCCATTTTTTGCGTCAAGATTGAACTTGGCCAGTAATTCTTTTTCTCCTTTGGCCATATTTAAAAACATATTGGAAAGAAGTGTTACATGCTCCAGTTGCGCACTCATAGTTTGCGTCGAGGCGGAAACCTCTTCCACGCCGGCGGCGTTGCGTTGACTGATATCGGCGACCTGTTCCATTGCATTACCAACCTGATTGGAAAGGTTCTGCATATCTGCGCTGGCGACTGTAATATCGTGGATACGATCCTGATCCTGAAGCACAGATTGTTTGATCTTTTCAAAAGTTTTCTTGACTTCATCGGTAAGCCCGGAAATATTATCAAATTTTTGCAGATCATCATCCATCAATTTATTCACTTTATTTATTTCGGATAATATCGTCTGCACCACTTTTTCCACATCTTTGGTGGCATTAGCGGTATTATTGGCCAGGTTGCGGATTTCATTGGCCACAACCATAAAACCTTTACCATACTCGCCGGCGCGCGCCGCTTCGATTGAGGCGTTCAGCGACAACAGGTTCACCTGGAAGGCTATATCATTGATCATTTTTAAAATGCCATTGATCTTACTGGAATGTTTTTCCAATTCTTCCACGATACGCCAGGTTTCACCAAATGATGAGCGAATGACATCGATACTGCTCAGAGTATTTTCCAGAATCTGCGAGCCGGAATGAATTGCTCTAGTCGTATCTTCTACCGCATCAGCGCTGTCTCTGGCTTTTTCCGTCACTGTATCGATATTCTGCAATAATGAGATCAGGGTATTCCGGGTCAGGTTAACCTGGTCGTTCTGCTGCATGGTATCTTGCGCCATTTCAAACATAGATGAACTGATCTCCTTGGTTGCAACATTAACTTCTTCGGCGCTGCTGCTTAAACTCTTGCTTGATTGAAGTAAATTATTGGACTGATCATAAATTGTTTTGACAAGACTACGCAGACTGGTTGGTTCGCTGTTGGCGGTAATAACCGGAATTCCGTTTTGCACCGCACGGTTGATATATGGCACCAGGTTGCGATCTACAGATACCAGCGCCAGACCGTTGTATCGTTTGCTGATAACCTCTTCAACCGCCGGGCCATAAACAGCGGCGCTGAAATCTTTTTTAGTGCGTGTTCCCTCTGGAACAATCCAATCCACTATTACATTCTTATTTCGTAAGACAGAGGCGGCATCGAGCACCCCTTTTTTTACCGGCGCCCAGAAAGCGGAATCCTCACGACCCAGCACCGCTATCTTTATCTGGCGATCCGGTGTTTTTTGCACCGGTTTCGCCAAATGTTCCAGGCTTTCACGGGACTGGATCATGCCGACGCCTTCACGCCAGAATTGTTCATAATTTTCTTTATTAACTACATCCATTCTGGTCAGCAAGCGCGGGGAAACCGGATGCCAGTTATCGACAATGGTATTGTAAAGATGAATGACCGGATCATACCCCTGGGCATAAGGATCTTGTCCCAATGTGCCGGAAATTACACCCTTTTTAATATTGACCATTGTGTCATTGGTCAAATCATGACCGACAATTTTTATCATTCCGGCTTTACCCGCATCACTAACCGCCTGTGCAACTCCGCCAGGTGTGGCGCCCTCGGTTACATAAATACCGACCAGGTCCGGGTGTTTTTTTATACCTTCAGAAATCAGTGTATATGCCAAACCGGTATCTTCATGATTTTCCAGAACATCGACAATCTGCATGGAACTGTGCTTTTCAGCAAGATAACTCATAAATCCCTTACGCCGCAATTCCAATCCTGATGAGGTAAAAGAGCCGGTTGTAACTAAAATTTTTCCCTTGCCGCCCAAAAGTCCATCAAGCACTTCGCCGGCTTTACGCCCTTCCAGGAACGAATCGGCGCCCACATAACATAACCGCAGGCAATGAATATCGGTCAGTTTGTTGAACTCATCAGCAGCATTATGCAGACTGTTGATTATAATATTCAGCGCATCAATGGCGGGATTCAATTCCTCATATTGCGAACGCGGCAGCGGTGTTGACTTTATATCCAGGTGTACCGATAAATTACCTTGCGCCAGTTCGGCCATGGCGGTTGTAAATTCCTGGCTGTCATGACTGACTGTGGCACTGTCGAACCGGATAATCCGGTTACGCAATTCTTCCTGATATCCTTTACCTAGTAGAGCAAAAAAGATCAACAGACAAGTCATTACAAAAAACCCACTGACCAACAGCAGGCCGGGTAACAGACGGGAAGACCCATCAACAACATCTGTTGCAGAGGGTGAGGAGAATACCAAAACGATCCCCGTCAATGCAAGGCATACGGCCAGGATCACCAATCCATATATTGCAGCTAAATTTTTCTCATTCCGTGCAAATGAAAGCAGTTTTCGTAACATAATGAGTTCCTTTTATTTATAAAACATGCTCCTTTTTTCATACAGAAAAGATACCAACATAATAAAAAACAGATATTGCTAATATAATTGAAAAAATTGTCAGGTTATTAATAATACCTGCTTGAACATTACGCGGCTACACTTAAATAATTGATCGACAAAAATTAAAATAAACAGATTCCATAATGGATAATAAAGGAAGAGGTATAATAGTAATAAATGATCTAGATAGATATAGGCAATAAATCATATCCGGGTATCCAGGTACTAACATAATAATGAAAAATAACTTGTATTCATTTGTCATGGCCAATTTAAATGATTAAATGACCGTACAAAATTGACGTTGCAAATTTTACACCAGCAACAATAAAAAACAAAGGGATACGATGTGCCAAAAAGTTACTGTTTCGTTTAAATATCTTCAATAAAACGGAATAATTTACGCGAATGCTGCCTATAAAAAATTATTGCGTACAATCAACCCTCAGGGTGTTGCCCTCGCTTCCCGGCATTGGGACATAATTTCCCTGGTTGCCCTGTTACAGTGAAAAAAACGTTCGAGGCATTGTAAAATGATTTCTAATTGTCAGCTCTCAGGTACAGAGTGGATTTTCAGACCAACTCTTTAAAACATCGGGAACGCCCGTGGGTTAGGTATGTAGTACCGGCTTTCACCGACTGTATAAAACAGCCCAAGGCCGGACTATTAACGAAATGCAATTCCGCCACTAACGTGGCTTTTTATGTGGGTAAGGTAGTGCTATAAACATTTCACCCCTAACGGGGTTTAGATTTGATCGCGCCGGTTATTCAGCAGGTGCTTATGATTATACCGGACATTCATCTGGGTAACTCTGTCAGGTTTCAGATCCCGCCGGGGTTATACCCCGGTGCGTATAATTATGTGAGGGCTACGCTCTCACAGGTGCAAATTTCATATAGAATAACAGGAAGGAAACAGGGGCACAGCCCCTGTTTTTTGCCCGACCCAGGGCACAACCCCGGGTCGGGCTATGTATGTAATACCCGCGTTAGCCGGTTACACAAAGACCGCCAAAAGGCAAGTCTTTAAGTAAATATCAGTTATCCTGCCCGGCGACTGACGACTGACGACTGACGGCTGACAACTGATAGTTAATAGCTGAAAGCTTTCGTCTCACGTTTGACGTTTCACATCTTACGTTTCACATCTCACATTCCACTTTCCATTCGTCATTCGTAATTGACCAAAATCACGCTTCAACAATGCCTAGCGGCTCTCTCGTTTTCCAGGCGCCGCGTGTGAAATCCGGAATGTCTACCGTTTTACTGCGGTTGGCAACGGATTTTTCGCTTAATGGCGTTACCACGCTCCAGGCTGCTGCATCGTATACATCCATATCCGGAGCAATGCCTTGGCGCAGGCATTTGATCAGCCGGTAATCCTCGATGAAATCCATGCCGCCATGTCCCGCGCCGCGCGATTGGTCGTTCAACTGCTTCCACAACGGATGCTCGTATTCATCATATTTGGCATACTCTTCCCACTCGTGGGCTGGACTCTTGCCTTCGATATGCACCCGATCCGGCCACTTTTCGGCAATTCCTCGCGTGCCCTGAATGACATTTTTGCGACTGTACGGCCGCGGCGATGAACAATCATGGTATAGCGTTATGCTGCGACCCATTTTGGTGCGGAGCAGGCTGACATTCACATCGCCCAGCGCATACTTTTGTGTGGCATATTTACTGTCCTTGCCGAATTTTTCCGCGGCGTATAAATTCAGGCCCAATGATTTGGTACTCATGGACACCATATAATCAAACTGATCGCCGCGATTGATGTTCATACACTGCGCCGCCGGGCCCAGGCCGTGCGTGGGGTACAAGTTACCGTCCCGCTTAATGGAATGAGCCAGCCGCCACACCGCTTCGCCTTTAGCTTCAAAATCAAACTTGACCTCGCGCAGGTCATGCAAATAGCCTACTTCGGCGTGGATGATCTCGCCCAACAGTCCCTTGCGCACCATATTCAGCACCATCAATTCAACCTGGTCATAGCAGCAATTTTCCATCATCACACAATGCAGTTTGGTTTTTTCCGAGGTTTCCACAAGCTGCCAGCATTCATCAACAGTTAAAGCCGCCGCTACTTCAGTAGCTGCGTGTTTGCCCGCTTCCATGGCCGCAACGCAGACCGGCACGTGCCACTCCCACGGGGTAGCAGTATACACCAGGTCCAGGTCATCGCGCTCGCACAAGCGTCTGAAATCCTCCGGGCCGCGACTGTAACCTTCCGGTTTGGGCTGCCCGGCTTCGACAGTCCATTGCTGAATCCGCTCCACCCGTTCCGGAATAATATCGCACACTGCTTTCAACTCTACTCCGTCAATTTTCAGTAAATTGCGCACATGCGAAGAACCCATGCCGCCCACGCCTACATACCCGATGCGTACAGTCGATAACGGTTTGGCAGTAAAAAGCTGCGGCGCATCTTTAGGTACCGGTTTAGCCAGCGCCACACTGGTCAATGCTGCGGATAGCGGCGCCGCTGCGCCGATCTTTAAAAAATCCCGCCGGTTGAACCCCGCCGGTTTATTATCCATAATGTCAGACATAAGAGACCTCCTTTATTTTACATTACTATCTATTATCTTTACAAACAAGGTTGGGCAAGACCCTCCCTACACGCTATTATCATCTTCACAGGCGCCCCGCCCGATTTCAACAATAAAGGCCTTGCCACCGGCGCGCTCGATGGACTCGGCGACCTGTTCGTACTTGTCCGGGGCATACGCAAACATACAGCCGCCGCCGCCGGAGCCATTAATTTTCGCGCCCAGCGCCCCGGCTTGAAGCGCCGCGTCGATCATCCCGTCTATTTTGGGCGTGGAAATCTGCGACCTTTCCCGTAATTCATCCTGGTGTCGGTTCAGCAATTCACCCAGTTTATGCGGATCAAATTTTTTACTCAATAATTCAGTTTTTGCCTGCTGCACTAAATCCCGGTTGATGACATTGGCGTACAACACATCATATTGCGGCCCGGTCAACAGGTTGCGGTAATGATCGAGTTGCGCCAATGATATAGTATGAATCGTTATGGCAGGATCCTGTTGCTGCAATAACGACAATGCCTGTAAAGCGCCCTCCTTTACCCTCTTTAAAATACCTTTGGTATCTTTGGGCTGGCGGGAATCGCCCAGCACAAACTTGCCCAGGTTAGCGGGGAGTTGCTGATAGGCATCGGGCGTGCTGAAATCGATATACAAGACCGAACCGAAACTACATGCAAAATGATCCATCATGCCGCCGGGTTCATTAAATTCCAGAACTTCAGCGCGGTGCGCCAGTTTGGCAATAACCAACGCGTCGTTGGCGCGGGCATCGCCGGCTGCCGTTAACAAAAATTTGATCCAGGCAACGATCAACGCCGAAGAACTGGAGGTGCCGGAATTGATGGGAATGTTGCCCCGCACCGTACAGTCATAACCCTTCTCAATAGTCACACCCTCGCGCTGCAAGACATTAATAACACTGCGAAAATAATCCCGTTCGCGTTCATAAATGACCGGTCGGTCTAAATTTATGATAATCTTATCACCAATATCCGGCAAATCCAGCGTTAATACCCGGTCTCGCCGTATTACACCATAAATTGAAATTCGCAAATCAATGGCAGCAGTAATTACGGACAACCCTAGATAATCCTGGTGTTCGCCAAACAGGCAAATGCGGCCCGGCGCGGAAACGTGCAGCTTTTCACCGCTCATGCGTTTGCCTGTTTTTGTTTATGCTTTCCTTCCTGCTGCCTTTCCTTTACCAGTTGTTTATATTCGCGAAAAGGGACAACTATCCATACCACGAGAATAATGAAACCCAGCAGCCAAATACTCCATGTTACCCAGTCAAACATAATTTCTCCTAGTTAAAACTCAATCATAACGCAGGCGGATCAGTCCGCCGATAAAATAAATAACCATTCCGGTCACGGCCACATGCCCGGCGTACCCCGAACCCGTACTGCCCATTATAATACCCCCCAAAAACACTACCAGCCCACCAGCCACAACACCCAAAAGCACCTTCCCGGCGGTCGTCTGCGGCCAGATATGATATATGGAGCCGCTTTGTATTTCCTCATCGGAAATTGTGCGCATCTTCCAAATTTCCTGCAATTGCGCGCCCTGCACCGGTTTGGTCAGAAAACTGATTAATGGTGTGAACAGCAGGGTTGCTCCGGCTGAATAAAAGGTCGCTGTATTGAAATCATAACCCAACACAAACTTGGCAATACTTCCTGCCAGCGCCCCGGCCACGTACCCGGCAAAAGCGCCCTGCCAGTTGCAGCGTTTCCATAATAATCCATAAAAAATCGCAATCACAAATAACGGCATATCCAGAATGGCGATCACCGTCAAATATGCCTCTACCGCTCCTCCCAGTTTCGGTACCAGGTAGGAAAATGCCATCATAAATATACCGGTGATGACCGTAATTAAACGGGCTACCCGTAACACATCCTTACCGGTGGCATTTTTATGAAAAATCCGTGTATACAGATCATTGGTAAACAATGTGGCGACTGAATTGAGGTTAGCGCTGATAGTGGACATTTGCGCCGCCAGCAGACCGCAAAACACAAATCCCAGCACAATATTGGGCACATAGGTCACCAGCACCATCGGTATCGCGGAATCGGCGTTTGCCAAACCGGGGAATAAAATGGAAGCCGCCAGTCCCGGCAAATTCCACAGCAAAGCAAACGGTGTGGTAATGATCCCGGCCAGTACCAGGCCTTTGGCGACGGTGCGGGTATTGGCGCCGCCGAACGCCCGCTGCAGCAGACCCTGGTCGACGCACGCCCACTCTATACCCAGTATCCAGATAGCGAGGATAAATTTCCAGTTATAAGTACCGGTTTGCGACACCAGTTGTAAATGGTTTTCGGCAATTTTTTCTACCAGTCCCGGCCACCAGCCAACCGCCGCCATGACCAGCGGCAACACAATGAGCGAACTCGCCAGCATGAATACGAACTGCAGGGTGTCGGTAAGCGCCACCGACCACATACCACCGAGCATAGTATAGATGATGGTAATAACGCTGAATACGATCACCCACAGGGTAAAAGAGTGTAGGCCGGTCAGCGTTTGTGCAGCGACAACTGCCGTATAGAGCACCACGCCCAGCCAGAACGCAAGGCGAAAAATCCACAAAAAGCCGACAAAATAGCGCACCAGTGAGTTATAACGCATTTCCAAAAATTCCGGGATGGTGCGGATTTGCAGCCGGCGTAATATCGGAATAACAAACAAACCGGAAAACACCAGCGCCATGTTGCCGGTCCAGGTTTGCCAGATGATCGAAATGCCGGATTTATAAGCAACCCCGGCCTGGCCGACAAAGCTGTACAGGTTGACATTGGTCGCTGCTATTGTAGCTGCCAGAATGAACGGCGTCAATTGCCGCCCGGCCACGAAAAAATCATCGGGGGTGCCCACCCAGCGGTAGAAAACCGATCCGGCCCAAAACAGGAACGCCATGAACACAAAGACAATGACATAATCTATTAATATCAATTTGCTCTCCCTATATTTTGATGAAAATCTGTTTCTTGTATAACCAGTAACACAAATACCATTCCAGGGCCAATACCGCCAGGGCATTGAGCGCCAGCGCCGGTTCACCGGTCAAACCGATAGCGCCCAGCGCACCCAAAGTGAAAATACCGACAAAATCGTTTACCCACTGTCCGCCCACAGTATTGCTGAAAATATAAATGAAAATCGGGTTCATGCCGACGATTATTACAAACAGCGTTCCCCAATGCCAGCCTTTTATATCGATCAGCCAATATGAAAACGCCAGAGTAACCAGGCACCAGCCGCCGGAGGTGATAACAAACGAACTGGTGCATATACGTTTGATGATCGGCGTTAATCCGGTCCAGTCCATAGTATAACCGATGATGAGCCCAAGTAATCCGACACCAGCCAGTATAAATGCCTTGTGCAAATCCTTGCGCCGGCTCATTAACAACTTGCCTGCCACAACGCCCCAAATGGTATGCGCAGCCGTGGGTATACAATTAACAGCCACCCAACCGCCGCTGTTGATCTTGCCCATTAAAACCATATCCATCCACGAGCCGAAATTATGACCCTTGACAAACGCCATTTCATAACCCGGTACGGAAAAACTGCGATAAGTAATTTCGGTAAGCAGCAGCAACACAAAGGATAAAATCAACTGGTATTTAAGCGGCCATTTAAAGATCAGATAAGCTATCATAATAGTTACTGAAAGCTGCGATAATACATTCCACAACTCCCACACCAGTCTGCGGTTGTAGCCGCAATGCAGCATAACACCCAGGGCCAGCAATAAAAGACAACGTTTAAGAATATGAAAAAAAGTGCTGGTCTGCGAAGCCCCACTTTTCCATCTTTTTTCCAGTGAAAAAGCCATTGCCACACCAACAATGAACATAAAGAAAGGCTGGATCAGATCCCAAAAACGCAGTCCGTTCCAGGGGTGATGGTGGAACTGCTCGACAATCTTCCAGCCCAATGTGCCGGGGGCCGCCCATTGCAATAAATGATCGTATAATTCAGTTCCCTCAGCCACCAGTAAAAACATCACAAACCCGCGAAAAAAATCCAGCGACCGTAACCGGCCACTCCCCGTATTTGTTTGCAGACCAGGCATAATGTAATACCCTTCACGTGAATTGGGATAATTTATTTTTTATCTACAAAATACAATGGATTTTTCTGTAATTCTTCATACGCCTTTTTCCACAATGCCGTCGCTTCAATGATATGCACCGTCGCTTCCAGAACTTTGCCGGTTTTTAACTCATTGCCGGTCAAAATATTCGCCACCCGGTCATAACGCTGCTCCCAGCCGCGAAAATCATGCGGCAGGTAGGCTTTATCTACACGATTCCCGGAAGCATCGACCAGGGTATACCAGCAGCGAAAACCGAATAAATACTCCGGCTCCACCAGTTCCTCGATGGCGTGCATGGAAGTATTGGGTTTCAGTCCGCAGCCGAGCATAAGTATTTGTCCCTGTAAATCCCGTAATTGCCGAAAGGGGGAATTGGGGCCGCAGGGAGTTGAATCGTTAATATGTTTTTCGAGGATTTTCTGCGCCTTTTTACCAACGCCGCAAATGGAATGAGTGGGATGCATGCTGCGAATTGTGTCGGAACGTTTGCGGAAATATTCCGGTATAGCGCCGATGCATACGGGGGCTTTGGTAATGTTAAAAACCGGATCATCGCGGTTTACCTTTTCATAGGATAACGCCGGCATCAGTAAAGTTCCATCCGGCCCCAGAGCTTCCAGCAAGCCACATATCACCGTTTCCGCGCCGCCGGGTACCTTGCCCAAAGATTTTAACGAGGAATGCACCAAAAGCACACCGCCGCGCCGGACTCCGGCTTGCAGCAGTTCGTCGCTGATCTGTTTAATCACGCCTGCTTTGTAATTACTCATACTCTCCTCATTTTTCACTCAATTCAGTAAAACAGCGCCAGCATAACCATAACGCCCGCGGCACATGAAAACAACCCTTCCATTTTCCCCCTTTGAGAGGCAATAACACCTCGCCGCGCCGATTCAAGTAACCCCACCATTCGCCATACTCCGGGTCAGGAAAATGACTCCAGGTATAATTATGCACTTTTTCATACCACTGCCAAAGATCCTGGTTGCCGGTGAGCGCATACCCCTTTACCAAAGCAACCAGCGTTTCCAGGTGCACCCACCACAGTTTCTGATCCCACTCCAATTGCTGCGGCGGATGCCCGTGCGCATCCAGGAAATAGAAAATGCCGCCATATTCACGGTCCCAGCCATATTCAAGGATTTGCAGCACGATCTGCGCAGCCTGCTGCGCCAGCGCCCGATCGTTTCTGCGTCTGGCAACATCCATCAGGAACCACATAGCTTCTATGCCGTGCCCGGGATTGATAAGTCTGCCTTCAAAGCTATCCGACAGCGAGCCGTCGTCTTGAATATTTTCGAACACCAGTTTATAGTCCGGTCGGTAGAACCGCTTTAAAATACGCTCACAACACAAATCAATAGCGCTATCAATCACAGCGACATTGAGTACATGTTCCAGTTCCAAAGATAAATTGCACAAGATCATGGGCAGGGCAAAATTTTCCAGGGGCCTGGTTCCCGGTATGGTTTTATTATATTTGCCTTTGGGATTAGTTTGGCGGTTAAGAATATTCCGCCAGGTCTGCACCGCAAGATCAGCGGCCTGGCTTTCTCCACTCGCCCTGGAATACTGCCCCAGCGCCATGGCGGCGAAACAATCGGAAAAAATATTATAGGGTTGAATGAGCGGTTTGCCCTCGCGGGTCAACGAAAAATACCAGTCCCCCTCCGGGCTGCGGCCATTTTCCAGTAAAAATTTTATCCCCAAAGCGGCCATATCCAGCCAGGCCTTTTTCTTCTCAACATCATTATAAAGCCGGGAAAACAGCCATATCTGCCGGGCTTGCAGCCAAACGAACTTGTCGGTATCGTAAACACGCCCTTGCCGATCCAGACAGGTCAAATACCCGCCATATTCACGATCCGGCGAATGGCGCTCCCAAAAAGGAACCACATCGTTGAGCAGGGTATCCCGGTACAACCGGGCATAGTCCCGGAATTTTGCCTTCAGGTTCAACCTCCTGGTTGAATATGAAAATGCTCACAATAACGCTGGTATAAATGTCCCGCCTGCAGGTAACAGGAATTGGGACTCATAAAATGCGAAAACTCAAAGGTAATGGCTTTTTCCAGGCCGGCTTGTTCGGCAGCCTGTAACTTTAATAATAATTTCTCCCATTTAATGGGTAAAAATTTAATGGGCATATCGCGGTCGAAAGATTCACAATTGGTCCAGCACCGCAGGTGATGTTTTTCCATCAGCATTTTGTTGACCTGCAGGTAATCGTACAATTCATTGTAATCAACATGGCCATCCTGAAAAGCGACAATATCTACAACACCGCGAATTCCATCAAGTATTTCGTTCCATTCTTTTTCATGCTGCGCCAGACCGACCGTAGATGTTTTACTTAATCCGGCTTCTGCCGAAGAAACATTTTTTATGCCGTCGATATAGGGCGAAATGAGCACCGGCAACCCGGTTGATATATCCTTGCAATGACGTCCCATGCTCGCATACACGTCGGTCATTTGCCCGGTCTTGCGGCTCACTTCCTGGGAAAGATACCAACCTTTAAATGCCTTGCGATAGCCATACCGGGCCCACACTTCATCTATAACCTGTAGATTAATATCTACCTCTTTTTGATACTGTCCGGCACTCCAATACTGACCAGAGTCGTACAGTCCGAAATAAAAATCAATTCTATATTTTTCCGCCAGGCGCAAAAACAGATCAACTAGGTCCAGCGGTGGGTTAAAGCAGCCTTGTTTTGCCGACAATGTTTGCGAGGGAAAAGTCATCCAGCGCCGGTGCCCGCACCGGATCAGGATGACCGTATCGATGCCGGTTTTTTGCATTATCGCAAAATCACGCTCCCATTCCGCTTCTCCCCAATTCTGGTGGGGAATATCGTGGCTGATTTCGTCGAGAAATGTACCGGTAATTCTCATTGTCAATATTATCCTCTTTACATGTACCGGAGTTAATATAATAAATATTTTTACAATGTGAACCAGTAATTAAACTTGACCATAAAAATATTTTGCGCTTCTAAATCGAACAACCTGCTAAAATTTTTATTCAGATCAATTACATTTTCATTACGGTAACCGGAGCGGTCATGGGTCCATACAAAGTAAAAAGTTGAACCGGGCTTGTATTCCCAGCGTACAACCAGGTTGGAGCGGAATTCCTGGAAATTAAAATCAGGCCGGCCAAAACCATAATCAACAATCCCATCCAGGTTCTCATCAATATGATAATAACTGCCGGCGTCATTGAGAGCGATCTCCTCTCCTTGCAGGGTGTGGAAACGCTCCTCATACTCATCCGCTGCCGGATTGGTAATCCACTTAAGATGCGAATATTTCCCAGTTGATATATAAGGACTGCCATAGTATTGAATAGTAAAATCGGGGGTTATACAGATATCCGCCCTGAGAGTCAAACTAACTGTTTCCTGATCGATCCGCCCGAGTATATAACGGGGATTTGTGGTATATAAGGTTGTTCCGACATATTGCGTATCATCCAGGTTTTTACTGTAACTGAGATCTGTGGAGAAATTCAGTTTTGACCCAACCCGCATGGATATGCCTCCGAATGGATTAAAATGGCTGGAAATCCCGTCGTCGGCTTTGACATAGACAGTATGCAAACTAAAACTAAATGGTTTACGGTAATCGGAATGAATACCAACCATATATTCATTACTCCCTTGCAAGCGCATGGCCGGGCCGCCGCGCAACATATAGTTATCGTAAACACCAAAATTTTTCTCCATACTGCCGTGTATCGACCAATTGCTCAAAAGAGTAAAGTTCGTCGATGCTTCAACATCCCGGCGGGTGACCATACCGCCGAAATCCCATTCGGTTCCCTGGTTAACTCCGATTGTATAGCTGAGGAAACGTTTATCCGGTGTGGTTACCTCATAACTTAAATCGGTATGCTGGGAAATATTATCGGCGCTGCGCATATAACCGACATCGTTAAAATCGAGTCCAGGTGAACGCCAACTCACTTCTTCCGAATAATGCCACCGGCCGTTGCCGGCTTTGCCGATAGAGAAACTGCCGCCGGTACCGGACAAACTGGTGCGAGTGGTATCCATATCGACATAATCGGCGTCCGGGCGTTGAAAATAATGGCGTGAACTGGTTTGCAGTTCCCGGATTGCCCGTTCATCGCCATCGATCTGGCTATATATAGTTTTCATTTTAATAAAATAGGTTTTATTCTGCCATTGATGCAGTAAATCCGCTCCCATTGTATAAGCATTTTTACTGAGAAAATTCAAATGCTCATCATTGATAAAACGATTGGTCGATGTTATAATGCCGCCGATGGCTGTGTTGCCACCACGATAATCTTGAAGCATACGGGCAACAAAATAATTGCTAACCGGTTCCGAGGTCTTTTTTTCAATGCCGGATGGCGTCTGAATTTCCGCATTTTCACGGGCAGTTATGCTCTGAATGACTCCGACCGATAATCCATTCTGGGTTTTACCGGATAACTTGACCGCATTCAAGATGGTGGTAACATCCGGAATTTTAGCATATTCTTGTGTTCCCAAACCGGGGAAATAAGATGGCCGGTGTCCGATGCGGCGGGAATAGAACACCTGGTCTTCACCCAACTCAAAATCAAAAATGTTTTTCCCTTCCAGGAAAAACGGCCGTTTTTCATCATAAAACGTTTCGTATGCTGTTAAATTTAAGGTGGATGGATCGGCTTCCACCTGGCCAAAATCGGGATTAAACGTAAAGTCCATAGTAAAATTGCTGGTAACGCCAACTTTGCCGTCCAAACCAAAATTATAATCCGTATCGCTGCCATCGGCATAGGGATTACCGGCAATTTCCGGGTAAAATTTCTGTCGGCCCATACCATAAGGCAATAACTCGATACGGCGGACATTTTTTAAATTTTTTATACCATGCAATTCCCCATAATGATCCACCCAGCTTGGCGCTTCATTAGAAAATACGTTCCATTGATTTTCTTCATTATACCGTTGAATCCAGCGCCAGACATGCATTCCCCAAACATGTTCTTCCCGTTCCGGGAATCGGATCTGGCTGAGGGGAATTTTCATTTCCGCCACCCAGGCAGAGTCTTCAACACCTGTCTTTCCATACCAAACCGGGTCCCAGTTAAAGTGAGAATTACTATCTGTATTAATTATATCGATTTTGACCCCGGCAGAAGTAATATTAAATTCAAAGGCAGTGCGTAAGTCATGATAGCTATCAAACCCAACGCCGACGACATCACCGCGAAACATATCACGCCGTCCTCCCAGGATCATCATATTTTCAGGTTCATCATAACAGCGAAATGCCGCATAAATATATTGATCATCATATAAAATTTTAAATTCGGTTTCGCGCGATGCTTTACCAAAATTATAAGGTATAAACTGTTCAAACTTGCCGGCCCATTCGCCTTCATTCTGCCAGCAACTCTCATCGAGATGCCCGTCAATTACCGGCGGCTCTGCCTGTATACGTTGAGTATTATAAATCCTTTTCGGCCGCTCTGCTCTATTTTTTAACGAATCTGTTTGCGCTAGCAATCCCTGCTGAATAATTAAAACCAGTACAATAAATATACCCTTGCCTGCTCCTGCCCATTTCATTATTCATACATCCTTTGTTGGTTAATTTGAATATCCCGTTTGTCGGCATGAATTATTCACTATTAATGAAACACTTTATTTGCAGGATTGCAAGTAAAAAAATGTAAAGTTCAAAGGTTTAGCTGCCTGTCGGTTTAAAAGTTACCACATATTATAACAATCACTTGACTGCTGATACTTTTGCTCATTCTTGATTCATTTCAATGGCCACAATTCATGCGGTGAACGGGCCTGCGTCATGATCTCCCGGCAACGGGCTGTAATTTCCGGAAAATGTTCGGCAATATTGTCCTGTTCGCCCGTATCGGCGTCAAGGTCATATAATTCAAGCGGTTCATCCGGTGCATGACGTACTGCTTTCCAATGCCCCAATCGCACCGCTTGTGACGTAGCAGGATTTTCGTGGAATTCCCAGTACAAATAATCATGCCGGCGTTGACTTTTGCCGGTCAATTCCGGCAGCAGAGATATTCCGTCCAAATCCTGCGGAACAGGCGCACCGGCCAATTCGCAGGCGGTTGGCAGCAAGTCCCAAAATGCGCAAGGCAAGTCGGATACGCCGCCGGGGTTGATATGACCGGGCCAGCGCACAATGAATGGTACACGAATACCGCCTTCATAGAGATCACGTTTGCCGCCGCGTAACGGCCCATTGCTGTCAAAAAATTCCGGATCGGCCCCGCCTTCGTGATGCGGGCCGTTATCGCTGGAAAACATGACCAGGGTATTATCATCGATCCCCAATTCCTGCAACAGGGCAAATAACCTGCCGATATCTCGATCCATCCTGGAGTTCATTGCAGCAAAAGCGGCGCGCGGCGTTTCCTGCGAGGCATACCCTCCCATACCACCGCCGCCATTGTTGATATAGGGAGTTTCCGGGAACAGTCCTTCATATTCATGCAGAGAATCTTCCGGGACCAACAACTCGGCATGAGGAATTGTTACCGCCAGGTACATAAAAAACGGCTGCTGACTGTTGCGTTTAACAAACTCTAATGCTTCATTAATAATGAGATCATGCGCATACTGGCCCCGCTTGCCGCCCCGGTTACCTTCCAACTGCACCTGTTCGCCATTTTTCCACAGGTATTCCGGGTAATAAAAGTGTGCATGTCCCTGGTTCAGATATCCGAACCATTCATCAAAACCTTTTTTACCGGGCTCGCCGGTTGTTGTCATAACCCCCAGTCCCCATTTACCAAATAAACCGGTGCGATAACCATGGTTTTGTAATATCTCGGCAACAGTAACATCCTGAGGGCGCAATTCCAGACAGGCGCCAAAGCCATGCGGGCCGGTCTCGTAATTACCGCGCACTCGCGCGTGACCGGTATGCAGACCCGTCATCAGCGAACAGCGTGATGGGGCGCAAACGGTACTTCCGGAATAATGATCGGTAAAACGCAATCCCTCTTGAGCCATCTTGTCCAGGTGCGGGGTTCTGAAAAGTTTTTGACCATAACAACCCAAATCGCCATATCCCAGATCATCGGCTAAAATATAAATAATATTCGGCTTGCGGGCTGTTCTCTTATCATTACACGATAAAAACGTAACTGCCGGTCCTGTTACAGCCATGCCACCAAATATCGCTTTTGCAGCGTAGTTTAAAAATTCCCGGCGTTGCATTGTCGACCTTTCTGTCACTTTATATTAATTCCCGGCCAGGGTGTATACAAAGAAACGGCCTTGTACATCCGCTGTTAACAGGGTTTTGCCGGTATCGTTAATTACTCCGGTTGTTACCGGAATGTTTTCATTATTATCATTTACTATCCAAACCCGCTCTGCCCGGTTAAAATTGTCAAATACCATTTGCACCGGCACGGGACTGTTAAATTCGTATATAAAACCGTTTGCGGTTACTTGACAATCTTGCAATTCGGCAGTGGAAGAATACAAACGAAAACCGCCAAAATCCTGACCACGAGTAATTTTCAGATCGTTCCTGCCGGAGTGCAGCATATTTTGTGGTACTTGTAATGTCCCGGCCACTGCTTTGCCGTTCAGTGTATATCCGGCAACTATATCTCCCTGGCCTGTGGCGCTGACATTGATGCGGGCTTGCCGGTAACAAAAATTATTAAGCGCCTCGGCCTGGTCACAGACGCGCACGGCCAGGCCGCACGGCAAACTCTGCAGCAACAGCGCAGCAGTTGAATAATAAAGGCTGCCGGCGGAAAACGGTAACGCCCGCCAGCTTTCAACATCACCATAATATTCGGTTAATGCGCCGGCCATGGGGAATTTTTTCGTGGTCAGCAGCGCTTCTTTTATTTCATCTCTTAACATATTTTCATAATCCGTACCGTTCATGCCGTACTCCTTGAGATAGCGGGACAAGGTATTCCAGGGGCAATAGCCATAGTTACGGATCGTTGGCCATACTTTTTTTACCATTTCCGCACCGGCCAGTTGTGCATCAGGCAAAGGATAAAACGGCCCCAGCGATACCGCCCAGGCATATTCCCAGTAATCTGCATGTTCAAAATCCACCCACTGCTCGCTTCCGTCCGCGTATTCCAGGTAATCGGCGTATAAGAATCCCTTATTGCTAATAAATTTACTGCGTAAAATAGTTTGTATTTCACGGGCGCGGGCAAGATAAGCCGAACTGCGGCCATTATCCAAATCCGGCCGCTGCGCCAGCAAGCTGGCTGCCATCATCAATACATTATACATATTAACGTTATGATACAAACTAAAAGCGCGTTTAATGTCCTTGCCCTGTACCTGGTGGCCGATCCGCTCATGATCCATTTTCCCATTGACAGTATCGTAGCCATAGTAAGGATTCCCGGCCAGGGTCGTCTCGCCGCGGGTATCGCTGCCGGACAGTTTTTTCTTCTCATCCCAGGTCTTCTCCAGGTTATAATCGAGCGCTTGCAAAACCAGGGGAAATTCCCGGCCATACAGCAAGGCATCGCTGCCGGTGGTTTGAAAATGAGTATACAAAGTAAGCATGGCATAGTACATACCGTCATCCTCAGCCTTGGTCCAACGGGTGCCGACCATTTGCAGGTACTGCGGAATTTTCTCCCCCCGGCCATTTTCGATCCATGAGGGTTTATTCAACAGAAAAGGCGCCCACAATTGCAGAAAATCCGGATTCCCGGCGCGGGCCATTAACGATGTAGACATGGCGCCGTCGCGCACCCAGATCAAATGATAGATCCGGTTTAGCGCGCCAAAACAGGCGCCGCCTTCATCGATACCGGAGTAGACAATGCGCCGGTTCAAGTCCATTACCCGTTGAAAATCCTGATTATTGTATTGTATATGCCCTTTAGCCAGAACCGGGGCCAAAATGGCTTCATTGCGATCTGTTAATGCGGTCAGGCTCAGGCCGGCGAGAGTATGGATTACCCGGTCGACCTGGTACATATTTTCTTCGCCGCCGACCAACACTATTTCATTTTCAAAGATCTGTATCACCGCCCGTCCGTCCTGCAGAATGCGGAAACGGTTCTCTTCCAGTCCGGTGAAATGGATAAATGATACGATCTCTTCGCCGCGCTCGCTGAATTTTTCTGTCAACAGTCCATTGACAATCTCAAAACGGGTATGTGGTCGTACACTGATCAACAAGGGGCAGCGAGCCGCCAGGGCAAAGACATTCTCATCGGCGATATTAACAACCGTAATCGTATTCCGGGCCTGGGAGGCCGCCTCGCTTTCAATTGTGGTAACGAAAGGATCATAAGCAAATTTCTTTATATAACCGGTGCGAATATCGGGCAGGGTGAATTCCGGGAATAACAAAGTATAGTTGTCGCGGTTGGAAAAATTGCGCGCCCGGAATTCCTTGCGTCGGTAAGCATTCGGTTTGTAGACAAATTCCAGTTCGGTTTTGTTCTCATAAAACAGCAAACTCACCCGGTTGCCGCAGCGATTTTGCAGAATAATATTATGCTCACCCGGCTCGATTACCGGATCGCGATAGTAATCCGTCATAGTTTGTGCGGGTAGATCGGTCATTAGCGCTATGAATAATCCGATCCCGGCAAGAATTGATAAACATTTTCTCATTATTATCTCTTTGCTATCAAGTGATTAAACCGGGTTACCCGGCGCAGCCGGGAATTAATTAATAACTCTTTACTTCCCCTTACAATGCATTCACTCATGGAACAATTATATTACAGATTATAAAAATGGCCTCTCCGCTGTAAGCACCCGCGCAGGGTGCAATCCTTAAGATTAACAGTCAAAGAGGCCATTTTATCTACTCTACCACACACTTTACGACCAACTCTACAATTCAACTCCGGGATTCATTAACCGGGGGTTAAATTCCATGAAGCAATTATTTTATCAAGCCTGTTCTTTCTTATTCCCTTTAATCAGCCAGAAAGGTGAAAAGACAAACCAGACAACAGTAGCAATATTGGTCCACATAATATAGGTCTCTTTACTTTGCACCCCCCTGAAAACCAGGATTGAATAACCAATGATCACAACCAGGCAAATTATCGAAATCCATGGCGCTATTTTTCTAATTATATTAATCATATATGCCTCCTTATTTCAGGCTTTAGCCGGTTGTTTACGGGCGCTGAAATAACTCAGCGAAATATAGAGAACTAGGGCAATAAAATAACCCGGCAGCCATTTAAAGAACATGTGAATAGGCAGTAGGAAAACAATAACCAGCGTGCCGATCCAGGTGATAAGCGAAGGCCAGTTAATAAACATCTTGAATTTTTCAGCCCGGTATTGCACCAATCCCAATTTGGGGAACAGCCAGTGTTCGGCAAAAACCACAGCGCCGACCGGCATCAATAGTAAACCATATAAAGCAACAAAATCCAGCAGACGCATAAACACCACCGGGAAACAGGCAACAATAGTAGTAACTACACCGGCTATCAGTGTGATCCGCCAGCGCGACCAGTTTGGCGTCACCACCTGTAACGCCAGTCCCGCACGGTACATGGTGGGATTCGAGGTCGTCCAACCGGCTATCACAACCGCAACCGCTCCGGCAAAACCCGCAGCCGTAAAAGCCATAGCGCCGGGATTCATTTCCCGCGCTACCGCGGCCACCATAATTCCTGAACATACCCACGCCAGAAAATGACCCGGGAACATGCCAAATGCACTATAGAAACCATATTTCCAGTTTTTGGCAAACCGCAACACCGCCATATCCGAGAGGCCTACATGCATAGCCAGGTTGGCGAACCAGGCAAAAAAGGCAATATGCCAAAAAGTGTATTTTTCCTGCCCGGCAGTAGGAACACCATTCCATATTTTCGTTTGCGCTATATGCCAGAAATCACTCAGACTGTTAATTTGACCGAGGCTGGGTAATAATGCCAAAGCGCCGGCAATAAAAATTGCAAACAGCCAGGGTGAACAGACCGAAGAGAATTTACTCACCTTGTCAAAGCCGAGAATGGCAAACATGGTCACAACACCCCCTACAATCAGGGTAATAACCACCCAACTGATGCTATTTGGCAAAACATCGGTCAAAGCCGGAGTTGGGGTTTTAAATGCCAGCCCTATGGCCGTCGATGATACGGAGATCATGGCGCCGGCCAGCACACAATAAAGAAAAGCATTGGCAATATTATAAATAAAGGTAACTCCTGGTCCGCAAATTTTCCGTAAATACCAGTACAAAGTTAACCGGGTACGCACCGCTATAGGCGCAACCAAAAACGCCCAGGATAATACTGCCAGCAGGTTTCCTACCAGCAACCCTAAAAACAGATCAAGCGCCGCTACACCATGAATAACAAACATCGGGCCGATAACAAACTCTGTGGCTGCCACATGTTCACCGGCAAACAAACCAATAAATTTTCCCGGGCCATGCAATTTATCTTCGGTTACCGGCTCACGATCAAATTCAAATAACGCATCCAGACGACTGGTAAGGGAGGTTTTCGATTGTGCCATGCTCTGCTCTCTTGTTTAATTGTATTATTGCCAGAATTAATTTCAGACAGGCTATTTACTTCTTTCCATTTCAATTTTCTGCTGATAACCGCTTTGTATAAAAGCAGCAAATGGGTCTACTGGTAAATTCTTTTCTTGCCGGGCAACGGCAATAATCGGGCGCACATCGGCATTCAGCAACGCGCTGTTAAAATAACGGTTGGCCAAAATAATTTCATCACTATTTTGTAACTGCTGCAATACCTGCCGGTCGAGCAGGGATGCCCGCGCCAGGGAAATCTGCAATGAATCTATCGAATGCATTATTGCATGAATTCGGTTCTCCCGGGCGCTGCATTGATCTATCATATAGGCCCAGTTCTTTTTAGCGTTGCTATTGAACAACACATCCCCGCTGACCAGTTCATAGAATATGCGCGCCATTTCTCCACTGGGCTCCACCGAGTGATCGTCATCGGCGGCATAACGGGTATTAAAATGAAAACCGCACCTTATACCACTGCCAATCAGCCTGGCCACAATCTGTTCGACGTTGGTGCCATGAGGATGATGACCAAGATCGACCAGCACGCCAAAATTTTCGCCCAGTTGTTGAGCCAGCATAAATGCGCTGCCCCAGTCCGATACTACTGTACTGTAGGTGCCGGGTTCAAACAATTTATATTCGATAAGAACATTTACTTTTTTATCTATCCGGTTCTTAATCTCCGTCAATGCGGCCCTGGTCTTTTCCTGGGCGCTACGCAGTTCGATCTGACCGGGATATAAAGAGCCATCCGGTATCCATATCGTTACCAGGTCGCTGCCTATTTCACGGGCAATAACGCCGCTCAGGACAGTTTGCTCAATATACCGTTTTTGGGTTTTGTCATCCGGTGACGACAGACTGCCGCGCTGCGAACCTCTCATGAAATAGGTTGGACTAATCGAACCCACGATCAGCCCTCTTGCTTTTGCTTCTTTATTGACATGCTGTGCAATTTCAATATCGGAATCCATGCCGTCACGTGAGAAATCCCACAGCATATGCATAGCTACAGTATCGGAGGCTCCCATTAATTTGTGCACTATCGCGGCATCATCCAATTTTTCTTCAATTGTACGCGCCCCGGCCGGCGGCATATAATCGCCAAAACGTCCGCCGCCAAAATTTCCAAAAATCCAGCTGGGGATTTCTATTTTAAATTTTTTTATATTTTCTAGTGCTTTTTTAACATACCCGGTTCCGAATTCCAGCTCCAGTTGTTGTATTCCCAGGTCGATTTGCTTTTCAGTCATGGATATCCCTTTATAATGATATTATTGTTAAAAATCTACCGTATCTCTGGTCTCGATATCACGCATGTCGGTAATGATACGGCTTTTTAAACCTATTTCATGATAGATCAGTTTTGCTCTGATAACTTTATGTAAAGGTTGTTGAATTAATTCGGGCTTTTCAATTAAATCAACAACCAAATCCACCGCGGTACCGCCAATTTTATAAGGGAACTGGTACACGGTTAAAAACGGCACTCCAAGTCTGGCAACTATATCGTTATCGCCAAACTCGGTAATTTCAATATCATTTGGTATTGACAGACCCGCATTTAAAATTGCCCGCCCGGCGCCGTAAGCTACCAAACCGCCTACGCACATCACCGCATCCACAGGAATGCGGGAGTCGAGCACCTTTTGCATTTTATTGTTAGCATCTATCTCATCGATCTCACAGGCTACTACCCGTTGCGGCTCGAATTCGATGCCAAAATTCTCCAGGGCTTTACGGTACCCCCGGTAACGCCCGCGCGCCACAGAAAGAGTATCAGTTGGACCCAGAAATAAAATATTCCTTCTCCCCTTGCCAACCAGGTTCTCAATTACGCGGTAAGCAGAATTTTCATCGTCAATAGTTACTGAATGGAAATTCAAATCATCCAGCGATCGGTCGTAAGAAACAAAGGGAATGCCCCGGTCGCTGATGGATTTCATAAATTCATAGTTTTGCGTGCCCGGTACCGCATTGATTAATATACCTTCAACAGCAAGCGAGGTTAAAAACTCTAAATTTCTTCGCTCATTTTCAAAATTCTCGTCATTGACCATGATGATGGCTTCATAGCCACGGCGACGAGCCTGTTCATAAATTCCACGGGTTACCTCGGAAAAGAAAGAAATACGCAGGTTGGGTACAATAACACCCAGGAGGTAACTTTTACTACTCACCAGACTGCGGGCCATCAGGTTGGGTCGATAACCCAATTGCTCTGCCAGTTCTTTTACTTTGGCTTGCGTTTCCTTGGAAATATCATTACTGTTACGCAACGCTTTCGATATTGTTGCCGGAGTCATTCCCATTATTTTGGCAATATGCTTCAAGGTTACTTTTTTATTTGCCGTCATTATACTTTTATCCTGTCACCTTTTGATCTAGTGATAAATATATCAAAATTGGAATTAAAAATTTCTATTATAGCTTGTCTTTGTAAACTTTATTTATACCAGTTTAAATGAAACAAACGTTCTAGTATGAATATAGTTTTACTGGAAATCTTTCCTGCTTCTACTAAAGCAACACAGGCAGAATACAATAAATTTTACAGGGAAAATCTTGTAAAACATTTTACTTAAACGTTTGCGATAATCAACATAACTAAATTATCATTTTTAGTCAAGTCTTTTTTTACAAATTTTAAAATTTTTTAACTGTAAACTGGGTTTTATGAAACGACTTTTAACACAACTTTATTCTTTTTAAATTTTCTGCTTGCATAAACGTATGCTATTCTTTATCTTTTTACAATCAGAATATCCAGGTTTTTAATCCAGCTAAGGAGTAACTATGGAACCTTCCAAAACATCTTTGCCGGAAAATGCATACCGCCCCCTGAACAAGGGGGAAATGTATCAACCGGTTGTACCCGACAATAAACCCCTGCGTGAAATTTCCGCCTATTCCCTTATTTCCGGCTTGTTTTATGCCGCCCTGTTTTCGATGGCAGCCGCATACCTGGGGCTCAAGATCGGCCAGGTGTTCGAAGCAGCCATACCAATTGCCATTCTTGCGGTAGGCGCTTCTTCCTTTATTCGACGCAAAAACGCGTTGTCGGAAAATGTTATGATCCAATCCATCGGTTCCGCTTCCGGTGTGATAGTAGCCGGTGCTATTTTTACGCTGCCCGCCATTTACATACTGGGATTAGATGCCAAATTCTTCCAGATATTCTTTGCCTCCCTGTTCGGCGGTTTTCTTGGTATTCTGTTCCTTATCCCCTTCCGAAAATATTTTGTTCAGGATATGCATGGTCAGTTCCCCTTTCCCGAAGCCACTGCCACTACCGAAATTCTGGTAGCAGGTGAAGCCGGCGGCGATCAGGCCAAAGTGTTACTCAAAGCCATGGCCATCGGCGGCATTTATGATTTTATCATCGGCACTTTTTCCTGGTGGAGCGAGGTTTTTGCCAGCCGCGCTGTTCCTTTTATGGCCGGGCTGGCAGACAAGCTCAAGATCGTCTTCCGACTCAATGTCGGCGCTGCGGTTATGGGATTAGGGTATATCATCGGTCTGCGCTATGCGGCGATTATTGCCGCCGGTTCGTTTGTCTCCTGGTTCGTCTTTGTTCCTGTGGTCTACTTTTTTGGACAACATCTGTCGATAACCGTTGGTAGTACCGCCACCGATTTAATCGCCACTATGAGCGCCGAACAGATCTTTAGCACGTATGTCCGTCATATCGGTATTGGCGGCATCGCCTGCGCCGGAATTATTGGTATTCTCAAATCTTCAAAGATCATCGGCGGCGCCATGAAGCTGGCCTGGCACGAAATTACCGGCGGTAAACTGGCTTCGAAATCGAATGGCGCCCGCATGAACCGTGATATACCGATGGGCCTGGTCGGTTTGTTGATTGCACTGACAGCACTTTGTATCTTTTTGTTTTTCAATTTTGGCGTGGTCGATAAACTCAGCCATGCTGTTATCGGCTTGCTGATCGTGCTGGTTATTGCCTTTTTATTCACAACTGTCGCCGCCCGCGCAATTGCGATTGTCGGCACCAACCCGGTTTCAGGAATGACGTTGATGACCCTGATCCTTTCCTCGGTCATTCTGGTTAAAATCGGTTTATCGGGCACGGCCGGAATGCTCTCCGCCCTCATTATCGGCGGCGTGGTTTGCACAGCCCTGTCCATGTCCGGCGCTTTTATTACCGATTTAAAGATCGGTTACTGGTTGGGCACCACCCCAATTACCCAGCAGAGATACAAATTCCTCGGCACCCTGGTCGCTGCAGCCTCGGTGGGTTTTGTCATTATGATGCTGAATGAAACCTACGGCTTTGTCGGCGACGACGCCCTGGTGGCCCCGCAAGCCAATGCCATGGCCGCGGTTATTAAACCGCTCATGTCCAATCAACCCGCACCGTGGACGCTCTATATTGTCGGCGCCTTATTCGCCCTCACCCTGGAAATGATCGGCGTGCCGCCGCTGGCTTTTGCGCTTGGCATGTACATTCCCCTGGAATTAAACACCCCCATTCTGGCCGGCGGTATTATTGCCCACCTGGTCTCTAAAAGTTCAAAAGATACTGTTGTAGCCAATAAACGCCGGGAACGCGGCACCCTCATTGCTTCCGGCTTTATAGCTGGTGGCGCCATTATGGGCGTATTTTCCGCTTTCCTTAAATATGTCGGTTTTGACAAGATTTCCTGGATCGAACCAATCATCACTAAAGAATGGGCCGAAAGCAACGGCGGTCAAATACTGGCGTTGGGATTATTCCTCATTATTTGCGGTTATATTTATTGGGACGCGAAAAAAGCTGAAAAAGAATAGTAAAACATTCACCTATTTTGCACCATTCACATAATGGCTAAATTAATAATTATAAATGCTTTAACTATAAAGCCGGGTAAATACCCGGCTTTTTGTTTTTTTAAATACCCGCAAATAAAATTTTAGTACTTGACTTTTCCAAAAAAAATTCATAAAATTGAATTGTTAACGTTAGTGTTAACGTTAACAATAGGTTCATTAATTACCTGACCTCAACCACAGGAGTTTTATGCCAGTTACCCAAAAAGATATTGCCCGTAAGCTTAACCTTTCCATAATGACCATTTCCAGGGCGCTTAAAGGGCACCCGGATATTAACATTGAAACCCGTAAATTAGTTGAAAAAACTGCCCGGGAAATGAACTACTCTGTAAATTTGGTTGCACGAAGTTTGGTCCAGAAGCGCACGAATACTATTGGGGTTGTTGTGCCGGATATATCGGAACCTTTTTATGCTGAAATCGTACGCGGTGTTGAATCAGTGCTCCGCCGCTACCATTATAATATTCTGCTTGCAGATTCAGACAATGATGATAATCTGGAGCTTGAAGCGCTAAGGACCCTTTTAGAAAAAAGAGTGGATGGTTTGATTTTCTGCGCTACCGAAAAATCTTCCGAATATATCCATATACTTGAAAACATATCCATACCCTATGTGCTGATCAATAACAATCCTGTAGGATTGGAGTGTGATTCAATTTATATAGATCGTGGTTTAGGCGCCAGGAATGCACTATTACATTTGATCTCCAGTGGATTTGAAAAACTCTTTTATTTTTATTCTTTTCAACACATGGAACAGTCGCGCAAGAGCATTCAAGGATGTTTTGAAGCATTAAAAGAAGCAAACGCCCCGCGGGAAATGTTACAATTGTTATTTTGTGAAACCCATGAACTGGAAACCTATTACAAAATGGCTTTGGATAATATTCACTATCAGAATCAAAGGATCGGCCTTTTTGTGTGGGATGATGAAATGGCAATTGGGGTTTACCGGGCGGTTGTAGAAAAAGGTTTGGCTATTCCTGATCAGGTAGGAATAATCGGATTCGATGACATAAAAATTTCCAGTTATCTTCCTAAAGCATTGACCACAATTCATTATCCGAAAACCGAAATGGGGCAAAAAAGCGCAGAACGAGTTATTCAACGTTTAACTTCAGAAGAACCACTCGCAATAAAAAACATCATGCTCGATTTACAATTAATAAAACGGGAAACTACCTGACATCAAAAGCAAAAGGATGAAAAAAAATTATAACCCTTATAAATTTTAACACAACTATGGTCATGTCACAATACAATTCAAATAACCTCTCTGATGTTAATTTATTCTCCTGATCGCAAGGGAAAAAATGTGCGGTCTGCTTTTCTTTTGATGATGCCCGAATTTCGGAAAAAGACAAGGAACTTTCGTTACTGGACACATATTATATCAGGGCAACTTTTAACTCCTCTCCGGAACGCATTTTAGATCTCATTGATGGCTGGAAACTGGCTGTAAATTATAGACATAAAATTGGCAACTAAACAATGAACCATCCATGTACAGTTAATTATGCCTTTTCGCGCGGAAACGCTCTGGGAAATTATACTCTTGAAGCCATTACCGCCGAGATTGAGCAGACCAGCAAGTTCATCCCTTTAAAACTGGCGGAGTACGCCTTTAAGCTTTGCCTATCATTGTAGAAAAAAATTAGTCGGTCGTGGAAATATTATCAAATGTTTTGTGCCGCTTGTGGTGGATCGGTTCCTCGCCGGCCGGGGTTGGCTTGATATAGAAGAATTGCAACAGGGTTATCCTGTATGGAAACGGGTTGGCTTTTGGTTCTTTGTGTTGGTATTATGTTTTACAACTATTCATGTTATTTTTTGGTTATTGAAAAAAAATATTACAGGAGAAAAAATGCCGGGACCAGGATATGAGTTAGTTGGTCAGGAAGAATTAAAGCAGGTTACAGATGTTGTCAAATCCGGACATCTGTTTCGTTATGGGAAACAGGACGATCCCAATTTTCAAGCCAAGGTATTTACTTTTGAAAGGGAATTAGCAAAAAGATGTAATGTTAATCATTCCGTGGCGGTAACTTCCGGCAGCGCGGCGCTCATTGTTGCTCTAATGGCAATTGGCTTAAACCCGGGTGATGAAGTGATTGTGCCGGCCTACACGTTTGTTGCCACATATAGTGCGATCATCTTTTGCGGAGGGATTCCGGTATTAACTGAAATCGATGCAAGCTTGAACATCGACCCCAATGAAATTGAAAAGCATATTGGGCCTAAAACCAGGGTCATCATGCCGGTACACATGCTTGGCAATGCCTGTGATATGGATTCGATAATGCATATTGCTAAAAAGCATAACCTGATAGTAATCGAAGATGCCTGCCAGGCCAATGGCGGATCGTATCGCGGCAGAGCATTGGGCACAATAGGTGCTTTGGGCGCTTTTTCCCTTAATATTTTTAAAACGATCACAGCCGGTGATGGCGGGGCGGTTATTACAGATGATGACGACCTCTACATCCGCGCCTTTTCCTTTCACGACCAGGGGCATCTCCCAAACCGGACCGGGGTTGAAGTTGGCGCGCGCAGTATTTTAGGATTGAACTTTCGCATGAATGAAGTGACCGGCGCCCTTGGCCTGGCCCAGCTGCGGAAACTGGATTCGATTATTGAAACACTACGTATTAAAAAAGCAAAATTTAAATCACAAATTTCAGGGCTTCCCGGAATATCATTTCGTACTTTAAATGACCCGGAAGGCGATTGTGCCACCTTGTGTACGATAATATTTGATGATCCGCAAAAAGCAGAGCTGATTGCCAGCAAACTGAAGACCAATACGCTGGATAAAAGCGGCTGGCATGTTTACGCCAATATGGAACATATGAACAAATGGCTTCAAGAGCACAATTTACCTTATGGAAAGGGAGCATACCCTAAAACGGATGATATTCTTAGTCGCGCGTTGAATCTGAGTGTTGGCGTTGTGGATGGTGGCCTGGGTGCATCTTTTGGTATCAATATACACAGTACGGATGAGGAAATTGAAAAAACCGGGGAACTAGTTCGAAAAACTTGTCATGCTGTATAAATAAAAACTGAAAAAGCAAGAGGCCGGCAAAAGGGAAGTAAAGCCGACCTCTTTTATCTTTCTCTACCGGAGAAAAGTTCAGGATAATAACTCTTTCTTTTCCATCAAATAGATTGCCCCTTTAATTACTGTCTTAACCGTTTGCCGCTGCTCCTGATCAAGTTGATTTTTCAGTGCATTTAATGCCGCATCATCGCCAATTTTTGATAACGCTACCACCGCAACAATACGCGCTTCGTATTGCGTCTCATGCTGCACCATATCGATCAGCCGGTCCTGAATAAAATCACATCCCTGCTCAGCCAGTTTTAATGCCGCCATTGTACGTATTTCGACATTAGCATGATCGAGACGGCTTAATAGTTTGTGATTGAATACCTTGCCGTCGGCATGGTATGCCTGGTAGCCGGGATTGGCATATAGTGATGTTGAAAATAATGTAATTATTCCCACTACCAGCAAACTTTTTAAAAAACGAGTCATAACATCCTCCACACACATTATATTTATTTGCTATGTTCATACGCAACCCCTGTGCCACAGGATAACCCGTAAAGCGCATAATGTCGACTCGGCATAATTTGATATTATTCAGATATTTACAGAAAAATTTAAACTATCCCTTGATCGGTTGATTTGTGTTTTAATCCATTAACTGGTACGCTTCCCCCACCCTGGTACGAAACGTACCAGGTGGTTGTTCCCAAAGCGAGTCGAATCGGATAATAATGTCAATACCTAAGAATGGATGGACATAAAAAAAACTTGTAATAGCGTTTAATTAGTGTATATTACAAGTAGTTTTACTACCTTGAGGAATTATATTATGGATGTTCTGTGTATAAGAACAGATAAAACAAGAAGAAAAGCAATGAAAATCCTCGCAGCAAGCGGCGAGGTATTTAAGTAACATAATTTTATAACCGTAGCAAACTTCGGGGACTTGACCCGAAGAGATTAAACATTTTACAATAAGGAATAGCATGAAAAAAATCTACCTGTTTATAGTGTTTGCTGCTTTTTTATCCTGTACCACCCAGGTAGAAAAAAGCAGAGAAATTATTGACCTCCAGGGCCAATGGCAGTTTGCTATAGATACCGATAAAGCTGGCAATGCGCAAAACTGGTTTCTGAAAGATCTTCAGGACACTATCATCTTGCCGGGAACTATGGATGAAAATGCCAAAGGCTTCCTGAACAAAGATACCACCACCATGCACCTTAACCGGGTATATAAATACGAAGGCCCGGCCTGGTACCGCAAAAAAGTGGTTATTCCGGCCGGTTTTAAGGACAAGCATATTCAGCTAGTCCTGGAACGGAGCAAACCCTCAAAAGTATGGGTGGATAGTACTTTTGTGGGTTCTTCCAAATTACTCCAGTCGGCGCAGCAGTTCGATGTATCGGCATACCTCACTCCCGGCGAGCACTCGATTACCATTTTGGTTAACAATGATCTGCGGCTCACTCCTTACGGCAACGTCCATATTTATTCCGATGATACGCAAACCAACTGGAACGGCATCCTCGGCAACCTCTACCTGGAAGCAAGCGACAAAACATATATAACTAACCTGCAGGTCTATCCCGATATCGATGCCCAAAAGATTACCGTTAAACTGGGAATCGACAATCAACTAGACCTGGATAGCGTCGCTATCAACCTGTTTGTTGAAAAAACCGTAAACGACAAAACCAGGCGCTTGAAAACAGTCACTTTCAAATCGATATGCCAACCGGAAATCGACTTGGAGTACGAATTAGGGGCAGAATGCAGTTTATGGGATGAATATGACCAGCCTCTTTACCATTTAACCGCTGAAATTTCCCATGGCGCTATTAAAGATTCACAAACGGTTCCCTTTGCTATGCGTAAATTTACAGTCAAAGGAACGCAATTTACTATTAACGGTCGTACCACATTTCTGCGCGGCAAGCACGACGCCGCCGTATTTCCATTAACCGGCCATCCACCTATGGATGTGGAAGGCTGGCAGCGGGTTTACAAAATTGCCAAATCCTATGGAATAAATCACTACCGCTTCCATTCTTATTGTCCCCCGGAAGCCGCTTTTACCGCTGCAGACCGGGAAGGTATTTACCTGCAAGCGGAATTGCCCTTCTGGGGCGGATTGGATGCGGATTCCACAGCAGCTATGCTGTTGGATGAAGGCTTGGCTATGCTTAAAGCCTATGCCAATCACCCCTCATTTGTCATGTTTTCGCACGGCAACGAAATTTGGAGTGGTCACGACCGGGTTGAAAAAAACATTCTGGCTCTGAAAGAATATGACAACCGTCCGCTTTACACTATGGGTTCCAACAACAATAGCGGTTATGTTGCGCCGCGGCCATGTTCCGATTTCTTTGTCGCCGCCCGCACGCCCTACGACCATGATTCTACCCTGACGCACACCCGGCTCACCCAGGCATTTGTCGATGCCCGCGACGGCGGTATTCTCAACACCCAAACGCCTTCAACGCAAGTAAAATATACTTATGCCGTATCACATACCAATATACCCGTAATTGGTCATGAAATTGCCCAGTACCAGATATATCCGGATTACAATGAAATCAATAAATACACCGGTGTATTGCGTGCCTGGAATTTGGAGGTATTTCGTCACCGGCTGCAAAAGGCCGGTATGCTCGATCAGAACATGAACTTTCATAAAGCGTCCGGCGCCTGGTCCGCTCTCTGTTATAAAGCGGAAATGGAAGCGGCAATCCGTACCAAAGGCTTTGCCGGTTTCCAGTTGCTCGATCTGCAAGATTTCCCCGGCCAGGGCACCGCGCTGGTCGGTATTCTGGATGCCTTTATGGATAGCAAAAATGTCATTTCCCCCCAGGAATGGCGGCAATCGTGTAACGATGTAGTTCTTTTGCTCGAATTCCCCAAATATTGCTGGACCAATGACGAACATTTTATTGCCCAAGCTGTGGTGGCTAATTACTCCAATCAAGCGTTAAATAAAGGACTGGCCTGGGAAATTAAAGACCAAAAAGGCAATGCCGTTCAAAACGGCGCTCTTCCGGCTATAGCCATTGCAACCGGTGAACTGACCCTGGCCGGCGAAATCAATATCGACCTGGCATCCGTCAAACAAGCTGCCAAGCTCACCATAAGCATCTCTATACCGGGTACACCTTACTCGAATTCTTACCCGCTTTGGGTGTATCCGCCGGCGGCGCCGGTTGCAAAACCGCAAGATATACTTGTTGCCGACAAGCTGAATGATTCAGTACTGCATACACTACAGACCGGCGGCAAGGTTTTACTGTTCCCGGCGACTGCTGATGTGCAGGATAACAGCTTGCCCGGACTTTTCCCACCGGATTTCTGGAATTACGGCATGTTCAAGGGAATCAGCGAATGGGCAAAAAAACCGGTATCCCCCGGTACCCTCGGTTTGTTGACCGATCCGGCGCATCCGCTGTTCAATGCTTTTCCAACGGATTTTCACACCAACTGGCAATGGTTCTCCATTATCAAAGCCGGTAATTGCCTGATACTCGACCATACCCCGGCAGAATACAGACCGGTGGTGCAGGTCATCGACAACCTGGAACGCAACCACAAACTGGGTCTGATTTTTGAATTTAAAGTGGGTGACGGCAAGTTACTTGTTTGTATGTCGCCATTGGAAAAGCTCATGGATAAACCGGAAGCCGTACAGCTTTACCGTTCAATTTTGAATTATATGAGTTCAGCAGAGTTTGATCCTGCTTATAACATAACCCATGAGGAGTTGAAAAATCTTATTTCCAATTAATTATATCCACCTGTTGATTTAAAATAATTCTATAAATTTTAATCGGATCAAGTCTTATACAGGCTTGGTCCGAATTCAATTTACGCACATGAAAACTCTTGTTGTATATTTTAATAAAAAAGTTTAATTTCATTTTACCACTGGATGATTCTATTACACGGGCTGCGATTAGTATACTATTTTCTTTAAAATTTATTTTTTACACGTAACAATAATTAAACAAACATATCAAATCGTTTAGAATTCTAATTTTCTGAAAACAAATAATAATTCATATTTGTTATCTGTTTTTATAAACTTGAAAAAATTCAAAACAAGAGGAGGAACAAATGAAACGCAGTGTCCTGTTAATCGGTATTATCGTTATGGTATGCCTTGGATGTAATCAAAATGAACAGCAAGCGTTTAAGGAGCAGCAAGTTTTAGCCGAACAGGGTAACTATTGGGCTAAATATGAACTGTGGCAAGCGTACAGCAAGGGTAAATATCAAGTTACCAAAGATCAAAACAAAGCGGATGAATTGCTTGCTGATTTAGTACAAGACGTTTACCTGGTCAGCTTTGAACCGGCCGGCGATTTTAATCCGCAAACACCGGAAGAATTATTGGAAAATTTTAATGATGCTTCGCCCTTGCGGTCGGCTAAAGAATCAATAGGCGGGGCAAGTTTCTTTAGAACTAAAGTAATCGACAACCAACTTGTCGGTTCATTTTTAACGGACGACACCACCGCTTTAAAAAATGATATTATGAATAATCCGCTTTTGCATTTTCTTTCGATTGAAAAAATGACCCCGGAATTATTTGTCGAATATGAAAACAGCATTCAGGAGACGATCAACAAATAAAACTTTAATGTAACCATTTTATAAAGTCTTACACCATTGCCGGAGGTACAATTTGCATAAGTGAACCTGTTGTATCGTATGCCTTTTGTCCAAGTATTTTATGAGAATACTTGACTCATTAAAAAACAGTTAATATCGGTCCTTTTAACAAGGAAATAAAATATGGTTCGCATCCGTCCGTTTGCATTTAAAACAATTTGTACCTCCTTTCTATTATTTTCATATTCTCTCGTATCCGCACAGAATTACGTTGCCACACATGATGCCCCGGAAATTGTTTTTACCAAAAGCAGCCAAACCCTGGGGAATACTATGACATTTGGTTTTGCAATTGCAGATGTTGATCTCGATGGCGATAACGATATATTCATTGCCAATTACAGCGATGTTGATGCCAGCCGGTTATGGATAAATAACGGGCATGGCAATTTTACACTGCATAATCAATCTTTTAGCCCCGGGGCGCCGGCTGCACACGATGTAGATTTGGCGGACCTGAATGGCGATTTGTACCCGGATATTTTCTTGGCTAACCATAATGGGACGAGTCAAATTTATTTTAGCAACGGCAATGGAAGTTATATCTTGGGTTCTCAAACAATAGGCACAGTAAACGACCACCCGCAAACAATACAGTTAACTGATGTTGACGGTGATGGTGATATGGACGCATTCCTTGACAATACTGCTGCTGCAAATAGAATTTGGCTCAATGACGGGAGCGGTTTGTTTACTATGAGAAATATCGACTATGGCGGCAGCGATTCCAACAGACAATTTCTGGCCGATTTTAATAACGATTCCTTTCCCGATCTTTTTATTAGTATGAGAACAGGAGCATCGCAAATTTGGATGAACGATGGCGCCGGTAACATGGCAAACAGCGATCAGGGATTGCCGGTCAGCGGCGATGCTATCGATTGTCAGGATATCGACGGAGATGGAGATAAGGATCTGGTTGTAGCTCATTATGCTGAAACCACTATTTTGCTAAACCAGAATAATACCGGGAATTTTTTAACAAGTTTTAATTTAGGCGAAGGCGCGATAAGATGCAAATTGTTCGATGCTGATCTCGATGGCGACTATGATCTTGTCACAACTCATGTCGAAAACGGGAACAAATTGTGGCTGAATGATGGTATAGGTCTTTTTACTTTTTACAGTACGGTTTTCCCCGGCAAAACCGCATACAGTTTAGAATGCATGGATTTGGACGGGGATAATGATATTGATGTTGTTTTGGGACAAGAGCCGGATACAGGCGGGAATTCCATATATTTTAATGAAACCATACAAACAGGGATTGGCGATAATAAGCCTTCGGCGCCGTTAAATTTTAACCTGCTTAATAATTATCCTAATCCCTTCAATCCATTCACTAGTATTAATTATTCCATTCCCCAAAACGGCTTTGTATCCCTGATCGTTTATGATATAACCGGCCGGGAAATAACCCGGATAGTGAATAATAACATGCCTGCCGGCGCACATAAAGTAGAATTTGACGGCAGCAACCTGGCAAACGGAGTTTATGTTTATCAATTAATCTCAGGAAAAAAGAGTGAAACGAAAAAAATGCTCTTGTTAAAATAAGGGAAACTCCCCTTTTATTATCCTTCACCGATGTGTTCCCTCCCATCTTTCCGTTTGGATGAGTAATTACCTGTGAAACTCTTTCTCTTTATCAATCGAACAAGCAACCTGCCACGCATTTATATCTAGCCTGTCATATCGAGCGTAGTGAGGAATCTTAAACCTTATTATAATTTCTATAGACTAGAAAAAGTATAAAATATATCTTGCATATTTCTATCAAATTTAATTACTTTACCCTGAAAGGAATGCCGATTATACTTTTTATAAAGTCTTAATTATGGATGTAAAAAGTCTTTATACTGAAAAACTGGCAAAAATCTGCCGCGAGAATGATGTAGCCATGCTTGGCGTGTTTGGTTCCGTTGCCAGGGGTGAAGCCACACAGCAGAGCGACATTGACTTTTTGGTTAAATTTTCCAAACGCAAAAGTTTACTTGCCATGGTAAGACTGGAACGCCTCTTTTCCGAAACCCTGGGTTGTAAAGTCGATTTATTAACCGAAGCGGCTATCAGTCCCTACCTGCGGGAAAACATCCTCAACGATCTCCAGGTGATATATGACGCGCGATGATGCGGTGTATCTCAGGCATATATTAGATGCAATAAAGAGAATTCTTGAGTACCTGCAGAACATCGACGAAACAGAATTTAAACGTAATTTTTTATTGCAAGATGGCGTTATCCGCCAGTTGGAGATAATTGGCGAAGCAGCCAAACAAATCTCACAACAAACCCGTAACATATATTCCAATATTCCCTGGAAAGACATGGCCGGTATGCGTGATAAACTTATTCACGATTACTTTGGTCTGGATTTAGACCAGGTATGGCTTACCACGCAAATTGATATCCCCCTCCTGCAAGAACAAATTCAACAAATAATTGCCTCGCTTGAATAGAAATTTACTAACATTACCATAACACACATGTCATTTCGAGCATAGCGAGAAATCTTGCTCCAGGCGCCCTCCCTTCCAGTAAAAAGTGTGGTCCACCTTGAGTAAAATGCCGCTATCATGAGCGACTTCATGTCTTGGATGATTTTATGTTCATAAAAATTATAGCGCTGAGGTGGCCTACACTTTTGCACAAATTTGGATTGTACCGAAGAAAATACAAAATAATTCTTGCATTTTTCCGTAAAATTTACTTACTTTATCGCCATTCGATATGGGATTATATTACACGGGTGAGGCGGGATTTCTTGTATATTATTTGTAACAAAACATTAGTGCTGATTTTGAGGTATTTTAGCTGTTTAAAAGTGATCATTATATAAGCAAACTGAAATTCTTTGATCGGTAAGAATAAAAAATTGTTGGAAGTATTAAAATTTTATAATAGAAGAATGAATTTGTTTTCTACAAGAAACAAAAGATTTTATACTATAGAAAACTATATTTGTTGGTTTAGAGGAGGAATGATATGACAACGAAAAAAAGAGTTTTCATAAGTTTCGATATCGAACATGATGAAAAAGCCAAAGTAATGCTTGCTGGACAGGCTAAACTATCAGATAGCCCTTTCGATTTTAAAGATAACTCCATTAAAGAACCTTTGAGTGGAGATTGGAAGGAAAAAGTACGTAATCGTATGGACAATATTGATGTGGTAATAATTCTCTGTGGAACTCAAACACATACAGCAACTGGGGTGGCTGCCGAGTTGACAATAGCAAAAGAAAAGAGGAAAGCGTATTTTTTACTAGCTGCATACTCTGATAAAAATTGCACAAAACCCACAACAGCATCTACCTCAGATAAAATCTATAAATGGACATGGGATAATCTTAAAAATCTTATTAATGGAAATAGATAGGCAGTAATTAATGAAACTATTTATTATTCATAGGTTTAAAGATAAAAAACAGGCTAGAATTCTTTTAAAAAAAGTCAGCCGAAAAATGAAAATAAAATTCCAACTTATTTTTCTTGATAGCATAGGATGTAAAACGTGGAAAGATCAAGCGATTGAAGCAATTTCAAAAGCAGAGGCCGTCATTGTTTACGATCGCAAATCTTGTGAAGAATCAGAAAATGCAAAATGGGAAATAAATAAAGCCGGGGAAAGTAATTTACAAATTGTGGATATCAATCCAAATGATAATCTGTCTATAGTATGTTCGAAGATAAAGCCACTTTACGATCTCGAAGAAGAGTTTGGTAAGTGTTTCAAAAGAAAAGATGGGTTGAATACGCTGGAACTATACAAGTTAATGATAAACTCATCTGAAAGTCTGATTCAACGACGGCAGAAAACAAATGCATTTTTTATATCGGTCATTGGAAGCTTTTTAGCAATTGCTGGTTTAATGGTTAAGTCTGGTGCATTACATTCAGGTACAATCTGGTTACTTTATGGATTTTCAGTAGTGGGTTTATTGTTATGTATTTCTTGGAGAAACCTCATTGATAATTATGGCAAGTTAAATAAGGCTAAATTTGATGTAATTCTGAGGTTAGAACAGGAACTTGATGCCCAAATTTTTACTGCTGAGTGGGTTTCTTTAGGGAAAGGTTTGCGTCCACACAAATACAGATCATTCACTTCAACAGAAAAAAATGTTCCTCTTTACTTCAGTTGGCTTATACTAGTTCTTACTTTTATTGCCATAGTCTGGCAATTATTAAGTAAAAATATATAATTAATTTTAAGATTGAGAAAAATAAAAGAGATACCTGAACATTGCTTTCTAAATCTGGAGATAACTAACAAGAAAGAAATGCAACAAATTGCATTAGCAAATACTAACAACTTAAGCAAAATAGAGGTAGCCAAAATGTCAAAAGGCAGAGATAGAATGGTGTTTAAACGTACAGATGGGAAATGGGAGAATAAGCGGAATAATGCAGATCGAGCATCCAGTTTGCATGACACTCAGAAAGAGGCAGAACAAGCAGCCCGTGAAATGCTCAAGAATCAGGGCGGTGGAGAACTGATTACAAAAGGTGTAGATGGGAAAATACGGAGTAAAGATACTATAGCACCAGGTAATGACCCATATCCTCCGAAAGACAAAGAGAATTAAAAAGTACAGGACTTGTTTGGCGCTAAATTGTGATTTGATAGTTATGCCTAATAAATTTTCTTTTATTATTCCCCTAAAAGGAATCAGGGTTTACCAATTATAGCATAGTAAATTTGGGGTTTAGTGACGTGAAATAATTTTGAATTATAAACTTCCAAGGAGAGTTACCTAATTAATAATCCGTATAAATTCATATTATTGGGACACTAAAATGATTAATTTTTGAAAAAGATTACTAAGACGTTATACTATAATAAATTACTATCCATTTTGGTATCACTTCTTCTTAAGCGGGTTTTAATACATATTATTGAAAGATAAGACAATGCTAGAATTATTTGTTAACTTTAGTTTTATAATTTCTATTTTAAGCATTTTGATTAGTATTTTTGTAACCGGGAAAGAAAAAGGCAAAGGTAGTTCAAAAAAATTAAAAAAATTGATTATTATATCACTTATTCTTGCACTTGTATCAACTTTAATAAATGGTTATGCAAATAAAAAAATATCAAAAAATAATGATAACCAAATTAATACTTTAAAAAATGATTTGTCAACACTAATAGATTCTGTTGAAATTGTAAACAATAAATATAAATATACACTCTTATTACTTGATTCTTCAAAAAATGAAATAAAAAAATTAAGATATTTTGCACCTCCAGCATATAACGAAATTGATAATAAATCATTATTCCAAAATGGAAAATTCGTAGGGGTCTTTAATAAATATTCTAAAAAAAAACAATCATCTATTATTGTTTTCGATGAAATAAAAAATGCCGATAATTTTGATATTTTGGAACCTTTTTTATTTGATACCTATGTTTTAAAAATTAAAGATTTTCAAGGAGATTATTTTACAACATCAAACCGAAAACAAGATGGTAGAATTTTGGAAAATGTTTCCTGTGTAATACTTAAAAAACATTAACAACTGGTTAAATTGAAAAAATCGCTAAAAATGAAATTCGGAAATATAAAGCTTTTTAAAACACATAATTTTCTGGTCCCCAATCTCCCAATTGGTTACCCCCTTGAAACAAATCTCTGATCTTGATTTTTGCTTCGACCCTTTCCAAAAACCACCAAAAGGAATCGGAGATTCCCAGCCAATGCATTCCGAATCTGGAGATTCGGAACGAGAATAGAATGTTTCGCCCCTATCAGGGTCATCTCGATACGGTTCGAAAGATGAAGCAACGAACCTACTCGATGACCGGGCTTGTTCTTTTCCCAAAATCATTGTCAGCCCTGGTCGATGACCGCTCTTTTAATCTGCGCCCATTTGCGCCATCTGTGGATAAAAACCTATGTCTCTGTTTCCCAATCTTGCAATTATTGAAAAAATAACTCTGCCTAATAACGGGCGAAGCATCCTGCTATAGAAAATAGCGCTATTTATAAATAGGTTGAACGGATGCTTCTCCCCTAATGTGGAATTTTTCATCTGCGCCCATCTGCGGCATCTGCGGATAAATACCGGCTATTCCTCATCCTGTTTTTTCACATACGCGCTTAGAATATCATTGATCTTTGTATGCCAGCCTTTACCGCTGGATTTAAAATAGTCAACTACATCCGGATCGAGGCGAATGGAGACCGGTACTTTTACAGGTTCTTTTTGCTGTCCCCGTACTCGTTTTGGTATATCGGGATGGTTCTCATTAACCGGCTGCATTTTCGCCAGCATCTCATCGGCTAGCGGCGGTGAATCGACCGCATCCCAATCGGCTTTATTTATTTTTGCAGAATGCTTTTTCATAATAGAGTCTTTCGCGTTTATTTGCTTTTCGTAAACTGATAATACGAATAATTTGTGAACGAATAGTATACACAAGCACAAATAGTTCTCTTTCAATGAAACCCAAAGCTACCCAGCGTTCCTCGCCATATTCAAAACGGTCATCACGAGCCTCAATCGCCGTATCCCATTGAAAATCAACAACGCTGCAAAAATCAACTCTATGCCGCTCAAGATTGGCGAGACGCTTATTTTCATCCCATTCGTATTGCATCAAATATAATTTACAGAGTAATTATTTAACAATCAAGTTAATTGTATATACTATTAGCCTTGTTTCTCTATTTCCCACTCTCGCGATGGCGAAACAAGATAACTCTATCTATGAACGGGAGAAGCATCCTGTTATAGAAATTATTGCTATTTCTAAAAATATTGGAACGGATGCTTCTCCCCTACGAAAAAAATCCAAATCATCCAGTCCCCGAGTAGGTTCTTCCGCTATGCGGGATTTATCTTTGCGAACCATTTCGCGGGGACGGATATGTAACACCCGCATTTTTTTACTTTGACAGGCGTCTCGATACGGGCTGGGTGTGCGCCAAGTTTGGTTTGTTGGTTTGTTTTCTGTATTTGTTCTTTTTCAGTAATCCATTTACAGCCCTACTCGACGACCGTTACAATTGCAATTCCCCTACTGCTCGATACGGGCTGGGTGTGCGCCAAGTTTGGTTTGTTGGTTTGCTTTCTGTATTTGTTCTTTTTCAGTAATCCATTTACAGCCCTACTCGACAACCGTTATAATTGCAATTCCCCCTATTGCTCAATCCCATATCTCTGCATCTTTTCGCGCAACGTCTTGCGGGCTATCCCCAGCAGCCGCGAGGCCGCGCTTTTATTGTTGTTCACCTGTTGCATCACCGCCAAAATATGCTGCTTTTCCAGCGCCTCAAGGGATTGCCCCCCGCTGTTATTCGGACTGTGTACCATCCCTCCCGCGGCCGGCGGCATCATATCCGGCATTATCAGCGGCCCCTGGCTCATAATCACCGAACGCTCGACAATATTCTTCAACTCACGGACATTGCCGGGGAAATGATAGTTCAACAACCAGCGCCGGGTTTTGTCATTAAATCCTATGATGGACTTGCCGTAACGCTCATTAAAATACTGCAAAAAATAATCGGCCAGGTAAACAATATCATCGCCGCGCTCCCGCAATGGCGGCATTTCCAGTTCCACCACATTCACCCGGTAATACAGATCTTCGCGGAACAAGCCCTCCTTTATACAACGCCGCAGGTTTTGATTGGTCGCCGCCACCAGCCGCACATCGGCGTAAATGGTCTGATTGCTACCCACGCGTTGAAACTGCCCGTCCTGCAGAACCCGCAGCAGTTTAGCCTGGGTGGACAAATTCATATCGCCAATCTCATCCAGAAACAAAGTGGACTCGTGGGCATATTCGAACTTGCCCTTTTTCTGCGCCACCGCGCCGGTAAAGGCGCCCCGTTCGTGACCGAACAATTCGCTTTCCACCAGGTTTTCCGGCATGGCGGCGCAGTTCATGGTTACCAGCGGTTTCACCGCGCGACCGCTTTTCTGATGGATCGCCCGTGCAATCAGTTCCTTGCCCGTGCCGCTCTCCCCGCTGATCAGTACCGGCACATCCTGCGCGGCCACACGCTCGATCATGTCGCGAATTTTTTCTATTCCCGGCGAGGTTCCCATAATTGCCAGGTGGTCATCCTGCGCTTTGATGCGTATCCGGGGTTGATAGTCGTTCCGCTTGACGCTTGAATCCTTCGTCGCAGTAGTAAAAATTTCATTTTTTAAACAGATATTGTGACACGCCAGGGTAACCGAGTTGATAAAGACATTGAGGATATTAATTATACCGGCGCTATAATCCATACCACTTTGCTGTTTGCCGAGACTGAGAATACCGATCACCTTTTTGTTCACAAAAAACGGAATGCGGATTTCGCAACGCTCACCCTGATCGGGGTCGAACAGCGCTAAAAATTTTGCACAAGTCCCTTCCGGAAAGGCCAGCACTTCACCGCCGCTGGCAACCGATGCGGCTACATTTTCACAATCCTGAATGACCGGCGTGGTGGTGCGTAGAAAAAATTGACCATAATATTTATCGATCAATAACCGGTAATCCGCAGTTCTGAATAACAGGAATGAAATATACACCGGCTTGAGATTTTGGGCAAGACAAGCGATGACCATGCCGGCCAGTTCGGCAAAATCATTCACATGCAACAGGTTTTCGGAAAACCCGGTAATGCCGGAAATAAAATCCCCGCCCTGTTGTTTACTTTTGTCCATATCCTTTTCTTATAATTTACCACCACAAAATTTGCAATAACCTGCGTCACTGTCATGACCTTCGGCGCTGCAAACCGGACACGCCTGAGTGGAAATCTTGATGCGTAAATGGGTCATTTCGGCGGAAACAATACCCGTGGGCACGGCAATGATCGAATAACCCATAATCATGATCAACGCAGCTAACGCCTCACCGAGCGTTGTTTTAGGCGCAATATCACCATAGCCGACCGTTGTTATCGTAACAATGGCCCAATAAATACTTTTAGGGATACTGGTAAATCCATTTTTACCGCCTTCGATAATATACATACAAGAGCCCATAATCACTACCGCCGTTAACACCACAAACAGGAACAGGGTGATCTTGCGCCGGCTGGCCCGTAACGCACGCGTAAGTTGACCCGCTTCGCCGATGTATTGGGTAAACTTTAAAACCCGAAAAATCCGCAGCACGCGCAGCAACCTTATTACCAGCAAGTACTGGCTGCCCGGAATGACCAAACTTAAATAGGTCGGGGTAATTGCCAGCACATCGACAATGCCATAAAAACTGGTCATATAGTAATACGGTTTTTTTACCGAATAGATTCGTAACAGGTATTCAATACTGAACAATATGGTAAAAAACCACTCTAATACATAAAAAATCCGGCCACACTGTGCATTTATTGCGGCAACACTGTCCAGCATAACAACCAGAACGCTTCCCAGAATACAAAAGATCAAACCGATATCAAACATTTTTCCTGCTGGCGTATCGGCTTCAAAAATGATCTCATGCAACCGGTTACGCAACCGGGATGAATGAATTCCTGATTCTCTTTCCATATATTAAACACCTTTATAATAATTTTATTGCATTATCATTGCCGGGATAGACAACCAGGCGTAGCAACCGGCATTATAGATTTATCTTATTGTACAAATTTCTAAAAACAAGCACAAGAGATTTTCGGGAAAATATTTTACCAGGTAATATTCATTTTTGAATTTCTACTTATCTAGTGATATTTATTTTTATATTCCTTATATTATTTGTATAGTATGCACAATTAAGGAAACATGATGACAATTGACATACGTACATTGATTTTTGTATTGGGTATTACCCATCTCCTCCAATTCATTGTGTTTCTATATCAATATATTATCTACAAACCGTACCGCGGTATCAAATGGTGGCTATTGTGGAGTGTCGCCGAGATTGTCGGATTTGCATTTTTGTTATTAAGAGAAATCCCCGCCATTGAAAAAAGTGCGATCATCATACAAAACGCTTCTATAGTCCTGGGAGTGATTTTTATTTATATCGGTATTATGCACTTTTTTGAAAAAAAAGAAAATCTCCGGCTGGTTCTTTCCATATATGCGATCTTTATATTTTTCCTTTTCTATTTCCTTTTTATTGACAATAATATTAATATACGCAGTTTTGCGATAGCGGTAACCCTGGCAACAATGTCTTTTATTACCATCCATGCGCTGTTGGTTTACCGGCCAAAATCGGTTGCAACAACCGCAAATTTTATTGCACTGGTTTTCCTTGTTCACGGCGGTTTCTTTACTTTTCGTGCCATTGCCATACTGCTCTTCAAAACCAACGAATCGGTATATAACTCTACTACTATGCACATTGCCATGTATACCGATGCGCTGGTATGCGGGCTGCTATGGACGCTTGCCTTTATTATTATGATCAACCAGCACCTGATTGCCGACCTGAAGGAAGCCCGGGATGAAATGCAACTGGTTTTCAACACCAGTCCCGATGCCGCCATCATTAGCCGCCTGAATGACGGGTTGATCGTTTTCGCCAACGAGGGATTCAGTTCACTAACAGGTTATGCACCAAACGAATTTATGGGGAAAACAACTCTTGATTTGGATATATGGGCCGATCCTAAAGACCGCAACACAGTTACCAAAGAATTGGTAGAAAAAGGCCACGTTGATAACTTTGCAACCATGTTCAGGAAAAAAGATACCAGTCAGGTTAACGGCTTAATGTCCGCCAAGATCATCAACTTGCAAAACGGGCCGCATATCATCAGCGTTACCCGCGATATATCGGAGTTGAAAAACAAAGAGCAAGACCTGATTTCAACCGTCGCAAGTCTGCAAAAAGCTCTTGAAGAAATAAAAACCCTGCGCGGCATTATTCCAATCTGCTCGTATTGTAAAAAGATCAGGGATGATCAGGGTTACTGGAGCCAGGTCGAGTCCTATGTATCCAAACATTCCGAAGCGCAATTCAGTCATGGTCTTTGTCCCGATTGTATCAAAAAGCTATACCCGGAATTTTATAAGGAAAAATAAGTTTTAGCTGTCAGTTGTCAGTGTTCCGGGCGCTATAATCAGTTTTTTTATTTATTAAAATCTCAACTTCTTTACAATTTTTTCTTGCTTTTTTAAATTATTATTAGCTAATTTACATAATTGGTAGAAAATTAGTCTTAAAATCTATAACTTTATATTCATCCAAAGGAGTAAAAACCGGCAGCCAATTGAAAAACCGACTATAAGCAGTCATTTCAGGAAGATCAGGCACGTTAATAATTTACCTTTGATGTAAAGTATTCAAGGCATTGCAAGGTATAAAAATCACAAACAAAATTTTACAAATTTTAATAGTGAAACCAGAACCTGAAAAAACCGAAAGGAAAATGAACTATGAGAATGGTTACAATTTTTTCACTGCTTTTTTTGTTTTCTGCATGTCTTTTTGCACAAACCAGCGAAACCGAGCCGAATGATAATGTCAATGATTCAGGGGTTATCACAATCACAGCCAACGGCACCTACACCGGCGCTGTAGTATATGATCCTTTTAATATAGATTATTGGAAATTTGCCGCCGGCACCTCCGCCCTCGATTTTAATTTTACAGATAACACATATATTTTAATGTTTCTGCTCTACAGCTATACAGATGCGGCATATACTATATATGAAGAAACCATAGATTCTTGGTTTGGTGGCGCTAATCCGTCACTGCTGGAATTAGATCCGGCAAAATATTATGCCTTACGTATCGACATATTTGACGAGTTGGGAACGTTTAATTATTCTTTTGATGTCGAAGGAGAAAGTTCCCTGCCGGTAGAGTTATTAACCTTCCAGGCGCAAGTAAAAGCAGACGGCATTCTGCTTGAATGGAGCACCGAAAGCGAAACCAATAACCTCGGCTTTATTCTCGACCGTTCAACCGACGCCGACAACTGGACGACCCTGGCTTCGTACCAAACCGATAACGCGCTGATAAGTCATGGTAACTCTGTAAGTCGCACCCAATACACATTTACGGATAAAACCATCCAATCCGGTAAGGATTACTATTACCGCCTCGCCGATGTGGACGCCGCGGGAACCATTACCCAACACGCCCCGTTATTCATTTCGGCTGCGCATGTGCCCGTTGCCACGACGATGGAAAAAGCCTATCCCAACCCGTTTAATCCGCAAACGCACATTGCCTACCAAATTGACAATGAAACGGATGTAACTATATCCGTATTCGATATGCTGGGCCGGCAGGTCAAATCCCTGTATACTGGACATCAAGCTGAGGGCGCGTATAACGTTTACTGGAACGGAACGGATGAAAGCGGCCGCCAGGCGGCAAGCGGGTCTTATATCATCAAGATGCAGACGGATCATATCACGCAAAGCCAAAAAGTCATGCTTATGAAATAAACCGCCTTGGGTTATGGGATTGCAGGGATGAAATTTAACATTCCGCAGTTTTTTCACGCTTGAATAATCCGAAATACATATACGGATTATCCTTGCAATCCCTTGACCGGGATTATTCCTTTTGTTGCACTAGTTAATCATCAACATCCCCATTATCCTTGCTTATAAACCCTTTTTTTAAAAATTTATTTTTCTATAAAAATGCAAACCTTTTAATTTTTTATTTGTCCTAGTTTATATAAAATGATCTAGCACTGTAATAAAAAACAGAAAGAAAAACCATTGAAAACCTTTATTTCATTTATTGGAATATCATTAATGCTCATCATATTGAACCAATGTAATAATCCTCAAGCCGGGAAAAAATCGGTAGACTATATCATTCCCAAGGAAAACGGACGAATTATTCTGGCTTACAAGGCATTTGAAGATTTTTTGAATACGGACCGGAGCTGGGAAAACTATCAACACCTGCTGCTGGAAAAATACCCGGAAATTCAATACCTACACAACCGCCAGTTGGAATGGGGCGCAATCGATTCTCTTAAATTTCCGCAAGAACTAAAAAATTATGATAAAATCGCAAACGCACACTATTTCACACAATATGATGAAAAATCGTTGATTGACCTGTACGATTCGGTCATTAAAAATGCTCACCAGGTATTGCCGCCGGTCAATTCCAAACCGGTGGATTTGTGTTTATTTTTCCCCTATGGCAGTTGCTTTGTTGAGCCTGGCCGGGAGAAATACACAATCTACATTTCTTTATACATCAATCCCGCTGATGTCAAAAAGATCATGATCCACGAATATGCGCACTGTCTGCATATCCAGCGGCGCCCCGCAGAACCGTTAACCTTGCGACGGGAAGTCGTTTCCGAAGGCATGGCGGTTTACATAACGACCCTGGTCGATACCGGTTTGACAATCAAAAACGCCATCCCCTTTATGCCGGCAGGCTCGGTAGAATGGTGCCTGGCTAATGAACAAACCATCAAAGACTCTATTTTGGTCGAACTGGAACACAGCGATGAGAGCATATTTCGCCGCTACATTTCCGATGGCGACTATGCCGCACCCCCGCCTGGCTTTGTGCAAAAAACCGCCTATTTTGCCGGCTACCGCATCATAGCCGCCTGCATTGCCAAAGGGATGAGCCTTGAGGAAGTATGTGCCCTGGATTCACAAACGGTTATAGAAAAAAGCGGTTATTTCACTAAAAACCTATAATTTCCAAACAAAACTTTCCACATCCACTCATTGAAAAACTACTACAAAGGCTGCTTGTATCTGACGACTGACAACTGATAGCTTTCCATCTCACGTCTGATAGCTGAAAACTGAAAGCCTTTTTAAAAATATTTTCCTCTTGAATGTATCCCCATACTTTAGTATAATATAACTATACAAATTTTATAATAGAATTTGTATAGAATTTGCTATTCAGGAGATGAGACATGAAAACACATGACATAGAAGCCAAAATTAAAAAATTACCGGACTACTTGATTCCCGAAATAAACGATTATATCGATTTTTTATTATCGAAACATGGTAATAAAGAAATTATTAAAAGTAAATTCAAATTTGATTGGGAAGGCGGATTATCAAAATTAAAAGATAAATTTACATCGGTAGAATTACAAAAAAAGTCGTTGGAGTGGCGATAATGAATCTAGTCAATACTAATATTTTTCTGGAAATTCTTTTAAACCAGGAGAAAAGTGAAATCTGTAAATCTTTTCTTACAAAAATATCGGCGCCATTAATGTTTCCGATTTCACTCTTCACTCTATTGGAGTAATTCTTTTAAGGCAAAATGAAGAGAAAATATTCTTAAAATTTATTATAGATACCTTACCAAAGATTAACCTTCTTACCCTCCCTAAAGATAAATATAATGAAATCACTAATATAAAAAAGGAATATAATCTGGATTTTGATGATTCATATCAATATTGTATTATCAAACATTATGATTTAGAACTAATTACTATGGATCAAGATTTTAAGAATGTTCCAGGTATCAAAATCCGGTTTTTATGATTGTATTGTTTTTATATACATCATTTAATTTTTCTATATGTCCCGGGATTATGAAATCCAGGGCGAGCAACACGATTTCTCCTCCCTCCGCTCATCGCAAAGACAATGTTGGCGCCGCTTGAATCTGATGGCTGACGGCTGATAACTTTCCTTCTCACATTTATCGTCTCACGTTTCACTTTTCACAGCTCATTGCTCACTTCTTATAACTGATAGCTGACGACTGACAGCTTTTTTTGAATTTTTACTGGAAAATAACGTATATTGTTCGTAATTTAAGCAGTAGTAACTGGACTATTTATTTACACAGGAGTTTTTGTGAACTATACATTGAGTGATAAATATTTTGCGCGGGGACGTGACTTTTTCGGCATTAAATACCCCATTATCAGCGGGGCGATGACCTGGGTGAGCGACCCGGCATTAGTGGCGGCGGTTTCCAATAACGGCGGACTTGGCTGCCTGGCCGGGGGGAATACTCCGGTAGCCATCCTGGAAAAGCAGATCGAGGAAACCCGGGCATTAACCGACAAGCCGTTCGCCCTGAACCTGATCACGATTGCGCCGTTGTACAAGGAACACCTGGAACTGATGAAAAAGGTCAAGCTGCCGTTTGTGATCTTTGCCGGCGGCATACCCGGTAAAGACGACATCCAGACTGTCAAAGATACCGGGGCTACCGTGCTGTGTTTTGCCTCCACCGATTCCATTGCCGAACGGATGATCCGCTATGGCGCGCAAGCGCTTATTTTGGAGGGCATGGAAGCCGGCGGGCATGTTGGTCATGTTACATTAACTATATTACTACAACAGGTATTATTCAGGGTTAAGGAAGTGCCGGTTTTCGTGGCCGGCGGCATTGCCACCGGTAAAATGTGCGCGCATTTGCTGTTGATGGGCGCGGCCGGGGTGCAACTGGGTACCCGGTTCGCCGTGGCTGCCGAAAGTAACGCGCATCCCAAATTTAAGGAAAAATTCATCCGCGCCAATGCCCGCGACGCCGTTTCCACCCCGCAGTTCGACAGTCGTTTGCCGGTAGTGGCCGTACGGGCTCTGCGCAACCAGGGCCATGACGAGTTCGCCCGTCTGCAACTGGAACTCATTAAAAAGCTGGATGAAGGCCAAATGCACCGCCAGGAAGCACAAATGAAAGTGGAAGAGTTCTGGATGGGCGCCCTGCGCCGCGCCGTAGTGGACGGCGATGTTTTACGCGGTTCCTTAATGGCGGGCCAGTCCGTTGGCCTGGTAGACAAAATCCAGCCGGTTAAAACAATTATCGAAGAACTGGTTGCAGAGATCGAGCAGGAATTACAAACCATCAAAGCGGAATTGAACCGGTAAGCGCCATAGTTCCACGGAACATTTTGTCAGTATTTGTCGTTATAATTACAGAAGCAAAACTTGTTTTTTTGGCAATTATTATGTATATTGATTAGTTTCATTACCATTTTGGGGACGAGATTGGATTCGACGGATTTCGTGGTGGTAGTGGCTGCATGTCGAGGTCCCTGGGCCCTCGTTAATAACCGGGAAAAAAATGTAATTGCAGATAATTACAATTATGCTTTAGCAGCCTAATACGCTGCTAACGTCCTTCCAAAGTTGGGCCTGCAGGGTTTTGGAAAGGGCGTCGCTCACTGCGGGATAGCCGGTTGTGATGTTTCGGCGCACACGGTGAAAATTTACGAAGCGGGGTTATTCTGGCTTTGTCCTTAGCAGCAGGAATGACCGGGATCAAGCTTTGGACTACACATGTAGAGGCTGCTATGGCCGGATTTTCGGACGTGGGTTCAACTCCCACCGTCTCCACTTCAAGCCCTGGTGAAAACCGGGGCTTTATTATTACCGGGGCTTGAAAAAGACTTAACCTTGGAAAAGTGGTTTAATATTATTTGAATTTTGTGGCCGGTTTATACTATATGGACGTTGGCCGACAGACACAAGTTATACCTTTCTGTATAAAAGGATTGCTAGTCTGTTTGAAAATTGGTAAATTTATCATCCTTAACCGACATGCTTTTTCAAACAGACCAGCAGGAGTGTAATTTTCATGGAATTTGTGCGGACAGCTATAAACGATGTTATTCTTATAAAGCCTCAAGTATTTGCCGACCAACGTGGTTATTTTATGGAAACCTATCACGAAAAGGAATACCGGCAAAATGGTATCGAAGCGTGTTTTGTGCAGGATAATATGAGCAGTTCCGTACAGGGAACGCTGCGCGGTTTGCATTACCAGCTTGCGCCATACGCCCAGGGCAAACTGGTGCGGGTTACCCGGGGCCGGGTGTTTGATGTTGCGGTTGATTTACGCCGGCAATCCGTAACTTTTGGGCAATATGTTGGCGTGGAACTATCGGAAGAAAACAAATGTTCACTGTGGGTGCCGCCGGGCTTTGCACATGGTTTTTATGTGCTTTCCGACAGCGCCGAATTTACCTACAAATGCACAGAATTTTATAATCCCGCCGCCGAACGCGGGATTAGTTGGAACGATCCTGAAATAAATATTCACTGGCCGATTGATAATAACAATATAATTTTGTCGGAGAAAGATAAAAAATTTCCCCAATTCTCCGGGGCGGAAATTAATTATTGATCACCGGCGTTATATAGCTTCGGTAATATATAAAGATTGAATCCGGTTTTACAATCTCTAACGGAAAAACCTCGTAGCTAATGTAATAAAATTTTATTATATTATTTATTGATACAAATAACCTGGTAAAAATGTGCAAAAAAACCAACAAATAAAAAGCTGTATTCTATTGCTGTGCGGCATTTTGTTTACACTACTGTCCGGCGGCGCCGCTTTTTTGCATAACCATGATGCAGACTTTACCGAACACCAGGATTGCCCCGCCCACCAGATTGAAGCAATAACTGTTTTATTAACATTTGCATTTTTTATTCTGTTTGCTTTTCTTTTCACCGCTAACAAAAAAATTTACTTTACCCCGCTCTGCTTGCCGGTCTCCGCTTTTATAAAAACGGTTTTCCTCTATCGCGCCCCGCCCTCCCCTTCAGGTTGGTAATACTCACATCCACTATTACTAGCAATAATTATTTACAAACCACATTTTACCTGGCAGGGAAACAGGTTTATAATTTCCTGCAGGCAGTGATTATTATGTCTGCTGATTTTTATTCCTGTTTAAACATTATCAAGCCCGGTTTAAATCGGTTTGTAAACAGGAAGATTGTTATCCGCACAAAAACTGAAGGAGAATACTATGTTTAAAAGATCTTGTTCACTTGTTAATAAATTTATCATAACTCTCGGACTGATCCTGGTTGCCGGGTGTTCGCAAGACAGTAATCCGTTAAAAGCAAAAGAGACCGATCACGATCATGCCGAAGCGGCCGGTTTTCAAATTTTAAACGGTAGTGACCTGGTGGTGAAATATGAACAGGGCGTCGTTACCGGCGCACTTACATTGCAGGCCAACCAAACCAGTCCGGTTTATAACATCCTGTTCATCGCTGAAGACGGCGATCTGTTCACCCCGGCAGGCGACGCCCATACCTTTGCCTGGGAAATTGCCAACACTACCATTGCCGCAATGATCTATGCCGCTGCGGATGGAAAATGGCAGTTCAAGCTGCAAGGAGTTAGCACCGGAGTCACAACAATCACTTTCAAAATCAATCATAATGATCATGCAGATTTTGTCGGTTTGCCGGTAACGATCAATGTCGCTAATACTGTCCCCGGCAACTATTAACAGAAGAATGAATGTATGATCAAGAGTATTCTGAAAAGAATGGCTATCCCGCTCACAGGGATAGCCATCATCTTGTACTTAATTCCGGCGGTTACTCATGCCGCGACATCCGTCCCGGCAGGCAATATTGCCACGGCCACATTACAGGGCCAGGTCAGCGATGCGGAGAGCGCCGAAACAATTGGTTTTGTCAACATCCTGGTTGAAGAAGCCAACCGGTCGATTACCTGTGATGAAAACGGCGCTTTTTGTCTGTCCGGTCTATCCGCCGGAGAGTTTACTGTGAAAACATTTCGCATTGGCTATCAATCGGTGGTAAAGCGGGTAATATTACAAGCGAACAACACGACCCGGATTGTTTTAACATTACCAAAAGCCCCATTGTTATCGCCGGATATTATTGTAGAAGCGGACCGGGCCGGTTCGACCTCATCGATAATTAAACCGGCGCTGCTTATTTCCGACCGCAAGTTATATCAAAACCTGGGCAAGACCATTGCCGAAACCATCGATTATGAACCGGGCATCTCGCAGCGCACCATGGGCCCGGCACCGGCCAGGCCGGTGCTGCGAGGGCTTGACGGCGACCGGCTGCCGGTTTTGGAAGACGGACAAATTATCGGCGATCTGTCCGCCACTTCGGCAGATCATGCGGTTGTCATCGAGCCGGTTACTGCGGAACGCATTGAAATAATCCGCGGGCCGCAGGCGCTTGTCTATGGTTCCAATACGCTTGGTGGTGTGGTCAACGTGGCGCGTCACAGTATTCCCAATTCACGGGCGGAGCATAGATCGGGCTCGTTTACACTACAAAATGAAACAGTCAATCGCGGCCTGGTAGCCGGCGGTGATTTTATTGTTCCCCTGGGTGTATTTACAGGCCGGGTCGATGCCAGCATCCGCCGGGCGTATGATATTAACACGCCGGCCGGCGCTCTGCCGAATACAGGAATTGCAACAATCAATGGCTCCGCCGGTATCGGGCTGGTGAAAAGCTGGGGGAATGCCGGGGTAGCCGCCGGGGCTTTCGATTCCGCCTATGGCATACCGCCGGATCCAAATGGTGGTCATCCACGCGGTGTGGACATCGTTATGGAACGGCAACACCTGGAATCCAGGCTGGAAGTATCGACCGATAACCGGTTCATCCAACGCCTTGAATTACGGCAAAGCTATACCAGTTATTACCACGAAGAACTCGAAGCCAATGGTAATTTAGGTATGAATTTTGGCGTGGTTACACAAACCGGCGCTGTCCGGCTGTACCTGCAAAACCGGGGTGTGTTTAAGAACGGTCTTATCGGCATGAACGGGCAATACCGGGATTTTGCTTCCGGAGGATTGTCATTTACACCGGCTGCACGCGAGTTACTCTATGCCATTTATTATTACCGGGAAGCCGAATGGAGAAACGTGCAATTTAGCGGGGCATTGCGCTATGACCGGAAAATCATCACCCCGGAAGAAGAAAAATACTCCCGCAACACCGGTTTTATCCGTAAACGCAGTTTTGATGGCTATGCGGCGTCCGCATCCATTCATTACCTGCCGATGCGTTCTATAATTATTAGTGCCACTGTGCTCAGAACCTTTCGCGCGCCCGGCGTGGAAGAATTATTTTCCGAAGGCCCGCACCTGGCCGCATATTCGTACGACATTGGCAACGCCGATTTACAGGCGGAAACCGGAGTTGGTATGGAGGTATCTACAGAGTACAGTAAAGACAGGAACAAACTGCGCATAACCCTGTTCCGTAACCATATCGATAATTACCTGCTGCCGGTAAATACCGGCGAAAAAAGCTGGCGGCGGGCGGATTTGTATGTGTATAAATATCTGGGCGTAACGGCCCTGATGCAGGGAATTGAAGCATCAGCGGATATACATATATATCACAATTTCTATACATCATGGTCGCTGGGTTATGTGTATGGTGATTTCATCTATCTGAAAAAACCTCTTCCCCGTATACCGCCATTGGAAGGAAAACTGGGGCTGCATTATACACTGACAAATTTTATACTTGGTTGTACGGTGAATATCGCCGATGAACAAAACCGCCTGGGGGAGTTTGAAAAGAGAACGGCTGGCTATGCAATACCATCCCTATATCTGCAATATTATTTCTCCACAGGTTCCCTGTTAAATACTGTGACTATAACATGCAGTAATTTTACCAATACCGAATATCGCCAGCACCTGAACCGGGTAAAAGAAGTTATGCCGGAACCGGGACGGAATTTTAAAATATTGTACAAAGTTTTTCTGTAAATAAAAAAGGTACGATTGTTAATGCTAAATACAATCGTACCTTAAATATTTAATCTAGTTACAATAATTCAGTTAAAAGACGAGTAAGAGATGGATAAGCAAATCTTAAATATTATTAACCTGCTCGGCCGGAATACCCATATCAATTAACATGATGGGAATTTCTTCATCCACCCGGTAAATAATTTTGCCGTCTTCGGTAATCAGCCCTTCCTGAAGCGGTTTGTCCACAGCTTTGCCGTCTGTATATTTAACTTCTTTACGAACAACGGCGGCATTGACTTTTTCAATTTGCGCGGCTGTAAGCTCTTTAACGCCTACACGGGTCTTGGGACAACAGAGTATTTCTAGTAATTGTTTGTTAACCGGCATGTTTAACACCTCTGTTTAAATCAGACGGTTGTAACCATTTTTTTAATATTGGTTTCCAAAATCTCATCCTCTTTGGCCGGATCTTTAATGCCGACAAATTTTTCGGCAAATTTCCAGGTGCCTTTTTCGGATTTATAGGAACAGACTAATTTAATAAATTTTTCCTGCGCTACGTGACCTTTACTTAATTTTTGTTCAAAGGTCATTTGCTTCTTTGCCATGCTGCTCTCCTTTATAAAAACAAAAATATATTCAAATTATACAAGTATTGAATATACTAAATATTATTTATAAATTCAAGTCTTTCATGAAAAAACTATGGAAAAAATTAATAATTTTTTTATATTAGTATTCGCAAAAGAGTTACTACAATAGCCGGGAATAAAATGATTATAAAAAATCTTACTCTTGAAAATTACCGACGGTTTGTTAACCTGGAACTGGAATTTCCTGAAAACCTGATCGGCATCATCGGCAGGAATGGCGCAGGCAAGTCGACCATCGTTGAGGCTATTGGCTGGGCGCTGTACGGCAATCGCCTGGGACGTACCGACAAGCTGGATATCCGCACCCAGAGCGCTGATGATAAAGAGTCCTGCTGCGTGGTTATGGATTTTACTTTTAGCGAACATGAATACCGCATATCCCGAAAATTAAAGGGGAAAAATGCCGTCAGCGAGGCTGCCGTATATCGCGATGGCAACGCAGAACCGGAAGCGGTTCAGGATCGGGGCGTTAATGAATATATCGAAAATTTGCTGCAACTGGATTATGATTCCTTTACCACTTCGGTTTACGCCCGCCAGAAAGACCTGGCCCGGCTTTCCACTCTCCGGCCGGAAGAACGCCGGCAAAGCATAAACCGGCTGATCGGTTTGGATAAAATTGACGACGCCAGAGGACAGGTGCGCCAGGATCGTAATGACAAACAAAAATTCCTGGCCGGTAAAGAATCCACGCTCAAGGATATTGCCGTACTGCAATCCCGGCTCGGAGAACTGGAAAACAGCAAACGGGACAAGGATGCCGGCATTACCGGACTGGAAGGTACAGTTCGGGAAAACACCAGACAACTGGAACAGGCAAAAACCGAGAAAAACCGTCAAACACACCTTAAAGATGAATACATCGCCCTGGAAAAGCCGTTGGGAAAACTGCAATCCCGGCTGGAAGAAAATGACAAGCAGTTGGAGCGCAGCAAAACCGACCGCAGAGATATAACCGCAGCCGAACAAAAGCTGGGTGAATTACTCACCGAGCTAGCCGGTTTTGCAGAAATTATGAAAAACAAAGATCTTTTAGATCAGGCGGCGCTGCGCTTTAATTCCCTTCATCACAAACGGCAGGAACTGGAACGTTTGTCCGACAATATCAGCCGCGAAACAAAACGAGGCGAAGAGTATGCGGACAGCGCCATACACTATGCAAAGCTGGAACAACAGTTAGACGAATTGAATAAACACGAACTGAGTTTAGAGCAGCAGATTGCATCCTGTCGCTCCGGCTTGTCCGCAGTACAGGGAATAATCAAATCCAAAACCGATGAAGGGAAAAAAGAAAGCGCCCGGCTTGAACAGGTTAAAAAACTGGGGCCCGATAGCGCCTGCCCGCTGTGTACTCAGCAATTGGGAACTCATTATGAATCGGTTATCCATGATTTGGATGAACTGATTGCAAAACTGCGGCGCGAATACAAAGAATGCGCCGAAGAGGAAAACAAACAGCAGGAAACATTATCAGCGCTGGAAACAGAGTTACGTAAACTCAGGCATGACAAGGAAAAACTGGCGCGTGAATCGAGCCGCGCCCAGGAAGCGGTACAAACCGGTAAGCGTATTCAGGAAGCCCTGGAAAATTTTACCCGGCAAAAACAATTACTGGAACGGGAGATCGGTGAACTGGGGGTCGTCGAATACAATAAAGAAGAACATAATAAAATTAAAACTGAATTTGAACGATTACTACCTCTAAAAGAAAAAGCTGCCGGCTTGGACGAACGGGTTAGCCGCAAGGATAAAGTTGAGCAGCAGATCGCCGCAGTTGAAAAGCTTCTGGCTGAAACACACCAGGAAATTGGCGAATTAAAGACCAAACAGCAAAACCTAGGTTACCATGAAAACGAATTCCAGGCGGCCGGACAACTAGTCGATAAGAAAACCGCAGAACTGGATAAAGCCAGGGAAAAACTGGGCGCTGCGCGGGAAGAACTGGCCGCCCTGCGCAAGGAAATTGAAGGATTGACTGCCGAAATTACCCTGCAAAAGCAGCTCAGGGAAGATATAACTGCGATCAAAGAAGAAATCATCTATTTGCAAGCGCTTGAGGAGCATTTTGGCAAATTCAGACTGGAACTGGCTGGACGGGTACGGCCACTCATAGCCGGGCGCGCTTCGGAATTGCTGGCGTTGACTACATCGGGACGTTATTCGCTTTTGGAACTGGATCGCGACTATAATATCCTGATCTATGACGGCAACAATCCCTTTCCAATTCAGCGATTTTCCGGGGGCGAGCAGGATCTGGCCAACCTGTGTTTGCGTATAGCCATCAGTCAAATCGTCGCGGAACGCAGCGGCGGTGCGCAAATCAATTTCATCGTTTTGGATGAAATTTTCGGTTCACAGGATTACGAACGCCGCGACCTGATCCTGAACGCTTTAACCAGGTTAGCCACACAATTCCGGCAAATTTTTATTATTACCCACATAGAAGCGCTTAAAGACATGCTGCCGGTCATAATTGAAGTAGCCTTGGAAACTGAACAAAAAAGTACCGCGCGCCTGATGTAAGCATTATTGCAGAGGCGGCTTTTTGTTCAAACTTTTTAGCGATAGCCCTTCCCGTGAAGCACAAATCAACCCGACAATGACCATTGTAAAAGTATTAAGTCCATGCGCCAGGAAAGCAAAACTGAGCGCTGCATCAATCGGGACATTAAAAAATTCCGCCAGGCCGATCTGGCACAAATAATGATAAGTTCCCACATAACCCGGCGATGACGGCACTGCTACACTGATCGTGGTCAGCACCAGCAGGACCAGCGAAGCATACCAGGGCAAAGCATACAAGCGGATAAAATCGAACGCATAAAAAGCGAGATTAAATATTAAAGCATAACAACACCACATAACGACCGTGAAAATAAATACCAGGATATAATGCCGCCAATTTTGTAATGGCTTTACGCCTTCCAGGAATGAATTGCCAATTTTAATCACCAACTGGCTGGTTTTGACCGGCAGAAAATGGGTTACCTTATCCAGCAATTGCACACTGCGGGAGTGATAGATTTTCATAAGCGCCAGGATAGCAGTAAATATCAAGATCAAAATAAAAGTAATATAGCCGCTTTTTTGTACCCAGCCCGGAAAAGGAAAAATAACGATAGTTAAAGCCATAACCAGTAAAAAGCTGTAAACATCAATAATACGCTCCACGACAATAGTGGCAAACACCGCGCCTGAAGATAACGGGCTTTTTCTGCCGATAACAAAAGCGCGTAACAGTTCCCCCAAATGAGCGGGGATGAAGATATTGGCCATATAACCGATCATCAGCGCCGAGAACAAGTCCCTGTTTTTCACATTGCCGAGCGGCGCTAAAAGGTATTTCCAGCGCCACACCCGTAATAGCAGGCTGAGCAGCATGATGGCAAAAATCGGGAGCAAATAAATATAATTGGCAGTAGCAAAAGCCTGCCACATGCGGGAAAAATCTACCTTGCGAAAAGCCAGGTATAGAAACACTATACTGATGATTATGCCAATGACCAGTTTCCAATCCAGCTTTTTATTACTCATAAATCACCCTCTATTACAGTACTGTACAAAGATATGAAAAAAATGATGCCTTGCGTAACAACGTTTAAAACTTGACAACTCGCACAGGATTAATTATATTAAGGTTGAAAGTGCATTAATTTAAATAAAAATTAACACATAACAAACAGGAATAATCAATGCGAAATAACCCTCTTGGTCTGTTTATCATTCCCGACGACGGGCTGGATATGCGTTTACAGGTAGCCAAATCATTACAAATACCAACCGCTCACATACTTACGCCGCCGACGAACCAGCGCACCATAGATAATGCCACTCTTTTGGCAGAAAAATTCAATCGTGCCGGGGTTAAAATAACCGTGATGTTTTGCGGTTTTCCGGGTGAAAGCTACGCCTCTATCGACGAGGTTGAAAAGACCGTGGGCCTGGCGCCGGAATCGACCTGTACTGCCAGGTTGGAGGAATGCAAACAAATTGCCCGGTTTGCCAAACAAATGGGAGTTGATACCATAGGCATTCATTTGGGTTTTATCCCCCAGGATTACTGTTGCCAAACCTTTCAAAGATTACTGCAGGTTACCCGTGAATTATGTGATTTTTGCGACAGTAACGAGCAGCGGCTGCACCTGGAGACCGGGCAGGAAAAAGCCGAGGTGCTGCTTGATTTTATACAACAGGTCAATCGTGTAAACCTGGCGGTGAACTTTGATCCTGCCAATATGATCCTCTATGGCGCCGGCGAACCAATTTCCGCATTGCGGCTGCTGGGTCATCGCGTTAAAAGCGTTCATTGCAAGGATGCCAAATGGGCAGCGAATCCGGGTAAAGAATGGGGAACCGAAGTGCTGCAGGGGCAAGGCGATGTGAACTGGGAGGCTTTTTTTGCCACCCTGAGCGATCTCGGTTTTACAGCGCCGTTGACGATTGAACGCGAAATTACCGGACCTGAACAACTGCAAGATATAAAAAAAGCCGTTTCATTTTTAAACAAGACACGGCAAGCCTTTTAGATGCTGGTTTTTTAAGAAAATCTTGCTTTCTACATTTTTTAATAATATATTACTAGTAATTGTTTTTTTTGAAATAGCGGCAAGTCCTTATCCAGGTCCGGTATCAGGACGTGATTGAATAGACGACAGTACTGTCGGCAGCGCTATCATAAAGGCTGGCGAACTAGTATAACGAGCATTTATCTATCATAAAGCGGACTCATCATGGTAAAAATCCAAAAACATAACGCTGCGGGTTGTTTGATCGCTGTGGAAGGGCTGGATGGTTCCGGCAAATCTACGCAAATATACCTTTTAAAACGCTGGCTGGAAATAGAGCACTATAAAGTATTTTTTACGGAATGGAATTCATCATTAATGGTAAAAAATGCGACCAAAAAAGGTAAAACCCGGCAGCTTTTAACCCCAACCACTTTTTCCCTCATTCATAGCACCGATTTTGCCGACCGTTATGAACGGCAGATTTGGCCCTTGCTGCGAGCAGGTTATATTGTTTTAGCGGATCGCTATTTTTTTACCGCGTTTGCGCGTGATGTTGTCAGGGGTTGTGATCCCGAATGGGTGAAAACGATTTACAGTTTTGCGGTCCAGCCGGATATTACTTTTTATTTTCAAATTGATCCCAAAATTGCCGCCGGCCGTATCCTGGAAGGCAGACCGAGTTTGAAATACTTTGAAGCCGGGATGGATTTGAACTTGTCCAGTGATCCATATGAAAGTTTTCGCTTGTTTCAGGGACAGATTTATGAAGCGTATCACAATATGATAGATGAATTTAATTTTACCGTGATTGATGCCACCCAGACCGTTAACAAACAACAGCAACTGGTGCGGCAAATTTTACGGGAAAAAATCGACTTGCCTGCTTATAAAGAGAAAATGTGAGGAACCCGGCATGAGATTTTACGGAAAAGGCTTGCCAAAATGCCAGGTCAATGAACTGACCGGTAAACTGATCGTTATTGAAGGAACTGATGGCTCCGGGCGTTCTACCCAGGTGCGCTTATTAACGGAATGGCTGGAAGGGCGCGGTTTTGCCACAGTGAATGTCGGTTTAAAAAGATCAACCCTGGTTAGCATGGAACTGGAACAAGCCATGCAGGGGAATACCCTCAGTCCAATTACCCTGAGCTTGTTTTATGCCACTGATTTTGCCGATCAGTTGGAGAATAATATAATCCCAGCTCTCAAAGCCGGATTTATCGTACTGGCCGACCGATATATCTATACCCTGATGGCCAGAGACCTGGTGCGCGGCGGCAACCCGGAGTGGCTAAAAAAAATCTATAGCGCTATATCATTGGTCCCGGATGCTGTTTTTTACCTGGATGTATCACCCCGGTATCTGATCGACCGGAATTTCCGTAAAAAATCTACCCTGGATTATTGGGAATCCGGTATGGATATCCGCCTGTCACGTGATATTTTTGATAGCTTTATCAGGTTCCAAAGAAAACTCAAAGCCGAGTTCTCCCGGCTGCAAAAAGAATACAATTTTGCCGTTATTAACGGTAACAGGGCTCCAAAAGCCATTGCTCTGGATCTGCAAAAAAGGATTGAACCAATTTTAGGAAGCTGATGACTGATGGAAAGTAAAAACCCGGAATCCACAAAAGAAAACAAAAACAAGGCATACCGTAAAGAATTGCTAGATGAAATTGGCGCATTACGCAGCCAGTTCCGGGAAATTCTCAATCGCTACCAGGCAAATGTGGAAGCGGAAATGGTGTGGTGTATTAACAGTCTTTCCAGTACGGATCCGGAAGAACTGCCCAAAGCCGCCAAAGATAAACATGAATTGACCCAGATGCTGAATGAACTGCACAGTATCAAGATCAAACCGCAAAAGGGGCGGTTGAAGGATATCCGGAAAATTGACAAGTTGATTACTGCGCTCTCTGAAAAACTATCAGAGTAAAAAGTTGTAAACCGGAAAATTCCGGCTCATCCTGCGGGATAGTCCTTTTTGCATTTAACTAATATTATTCAGATCATTATGCCGCTAAAAGCCGCCATAGATATTGGTACGAATTCTACCCGTCTGCTTATTGCCAGCCAGGAGCGGACTCGAATCACTCCGGTTACTTTTGTTGATAGTGTAACCCGGCTTGGTGAAAATTTTGACGGTAAGGGCAATCTCACTGCGCCGGCCATGCAGCGGGTGATCGATGCGCTGCTAAAATATAAAAACATGATCGTCCAAGCCGGAGTAGCGGAAACAATCGTATTTGCCACCAGCGCTACCCGTGAAGCGGCCAACGGCGCTGCATTTATTGCCGAAATAGCCCGGCAAACCGGATTCAATTGCCGGGTAATTTCCGGTTTGGAAGAAGCCCGGCTTTCATTCAAAGGAGTTATCAGCGATATACCAGTCGCAAAAGATTGTGTGGTTTGCGATGTCGGCGGGGGCAGCACGGAATTTGTCTATACCAATTCTTCAACCGAGCCACATGTTACTAGCTTAAAGATCGGCAGCCGCCGCGCCATAACCCGCTTTATCCGTAATGATCCAATGACTGAAGACGAGATGAGACAAATCGTCACCGATATAAAAGATGAATTGCATCAGCATTTACCCGGCCTTACACCCCAAGCATGTATTTCAGTGGGCGGCACCGCTACCACCCTGGCCATGATCGACAACAAGATTTCCTGTGATAACCAGGAAAAAGCCCACAATAAAATATTAAAATTGAAAAATTTGGAAATTATTATCCGGGAATTATTTGTTAAAACTATTCAGGAACGAAAACAAATAATCGGTTTACATCCGGACAGAGCGGATGTCATTATCACCGGCGCGATAATTGTCAGGTCAATTCTGGAACATTTCAAACTGGATGAATGCAGGGTCAGCCTGAGAGATTTACTATTTGGAGTGATGTTACCCGACTAGTGAAAGAGAATAACAATATATCCCGGCAGCGCTTTGAGGCAGCTATGCAGTTAATGGGACAACTGGAACGGGAGCCGGCGCATGTCATACAGGTGAGTAAACTGGCTTTACAACTTTTTGACCAGTTGCAGCCGCTGCACAGGTTGCAGGCAGATGACCGGGATATGCTGGAAGCAGCGGCGCTGTTGCACGATATCGGTTATGTATATGGCAACAAAGGTCATAACAAAAAATCTTTACAAATGATTGTCGAAAGCGATCTGGAAGGTTGGGATGATCAACAATTGCTCATGATAGGCAATATCGCCCGTTATCATAACAATGCCGTGCCCAAACAAAAACACACTTTTTTTACGGTCCTGCCGGAACCGTGCCAGGACAAGGTGAAGAAACTGGCCGCACTTTTACGCCTTGCCGACGGTCTTGACCGTTCGCATTCGGACGCTATCAGTAGTATCACTTGCCGGATTGGCGTAAAAAGTGTCAAAATTGACCTCGAAACCCGCGGTAAAATTGTTCATGAATTACATGGTTTCAAAAAAAAGCGCGACTTGTTTTCCCTGGTTTTTGAAAGGAAAATCAAGATTGGCCGTATCGTTGATCGCTGGCATATACAATCCAGGCATTTTGCAGTTGAATAAGTGTTAAGCAAATCAATGTTTTCCTTGTAAATATCTGTACCCTGGTAATACATTCAGCAAGACTTTAGTTTTTACAGAACAGCGATAATAAAGACTATTTACCGGGTGGTTGATAAATAGCAACATATAAACAGTGATATTATACTCAAAGGAGTAAGAGGCGCCTTTTTTCCGGTTATGGAATACACAGCTATCAAAAACCCTGATCCCCTGCATATCTGGCTGCATGCCAGCCGCCCCAAAACCCTGCCGGCGGCAATAGCGCCGGTCATTATAGGCACTGCCCTGGCTTTTGCCGATGGACAATTTCATCCATTAGCGGCAATTATGGCAGCCCTGGGGGCTTTATTTATCCAGATTGGCACCAATTTCGCCAATGATTATTTTGATTATTATAAAGGCGCCGATGATAAAGACCGGCTGGGCCCGGTGCGGGTAACCCAGGCCGGACTGGTAAAACCCGCGGCTATGAAGCAAGCGTTTATAACCGCCTACCTGGTGGCGGCTTTATTTGGCGCTTACCTGGTATACCGCGGCGGCTGGCCGATTATGCTCATTGGCGCCCTATCGATTCTTTTTGGAATTGCTTATACCGGCGGGCCATACCCCCTGGGTTACTATGGCTGGGGCGATGTTTTTGTATTTATATTTTTTGGCCCGGTTGCAGTTGGCGGCGCCTATTATGTTCAGGCCCTGGAAATCAATTACTATGTGCTGCTGGCCGGTATTGCTCCGGGCTTGTTTTCTACGGCCATACTCACTGTCAATAATTTACGTGATATTCATACCGACCGTAAAGCAGGTAAGAAAACCCTGGCAGTAAGGTGGGGAGAAAATTTTGCCCGCCTGGAATACCTGTTTTGCCTGTTCACTGCCCCTCTGACGGTCATTCCACTTGTACTGTTAACCCGCGCACATTATATGGCGTTGCTCGTTTTTTTAATCTGGTTTGCGGCAATTTACCCGCTTCGCGTTATTTTTATGGAAAAACCGGGAGTAATATATAATTACGTGTTGGCAGCAACCGGCCGGTTGCTGCTGATTTACAGTATACTGTTTACTATAGGGTGGCTATTATGATCTTATCAAAAATTAATTATTATCAGTATACCATCCCTTATAAAACCCCGCTTTATATTAATAAAATCAAATCAAAGCGCCGGGAGGGAATAATCATTGAAATTTGCGATACACAAAAAAATTCCGGGGTGGGAGAAATTGCCCCGTTACCCGGCTTGCACCTTGAAACTATTGAAGCAATAACCGGACGTTTGCATGTTATCGATAATCATATCGATCGTAATACCTTGCCGGAACAACTCGATGCTTTACAATCGACAATGGAAGAACTGTTTGAAAAAATGCATTTATATCCTTCAGTAGAATTTGCTGTCAGCATGGCGTTGCTGGACTTGTCCGCAAAACGACTGCGTATTCCACTTTATAAATTATTCAAAAAAACCTGCAACGCCCAGGTGCCGGTAAACGGTTTATTAAAGGGATCACCGGGAGAAGTTCTGGCGCAAGCCAGGGAACTGATTGCCGCAGGGTATACTACCTTGAAACTCAAAGTCGGGTTATGGCCGGTTGACTATGATATTGAACTGGTAAAGCAGCTTACGCAAATTACCGGCGATAACATTAAATTACGGCTGGACGCCAACCGCAAATGGACAATGCCCATAGCCCTGAAATTTGCACAAAATATTGCCGATTGCCGGCTGGAATATATTGAAGAACCGGTTAACGAGCCTGGTGAATTCAAATCCTTCCATGAACAAACCGGTTTACCAGTGGCTATAGATGAGTCGTTACCATTTTTTACTGCCGGTAACAAAAACCTGCCGGATTGGATTGCTGCACTAATTTTAAAACCCTCGCTGCTCGGCAGCATTTTCAAAACAATCCATTACATCGGGCTGGCTAAAAAACAGAATATCAAACCGGTTATCACCAGCGTCTATGAGACCAGCCTCTCCCTTAAAATGCTGGCGCAAATAGCCGCAGCCTTTTTACCGGCCGGTACCGCCGTCGGACTCGACACCATCAAATTACTTGCCGGAGATACTTTGCAAGAGCCTTTCAGCGCCGGAGATGGTTTTACCGATGTTACAGTGGCTAGCATGCAAAACTTTGCTTTAAAAGAATTGTATTGCCTAAAAATGTAAAGGTTTTGTATGCCGGATAACCATAAAGAGATTTTGTTCCATGTCTTTACCCGCTATGCGGAACAACCGGCGCTTGTTTCAACGCGGGTAACGCTCACCTGGAAAGAATTGTACCGGCAGGTTATTGCTGCCGGTAAACGATTGGATACACTTGGTTTCAAAGAAAATGACCGGGTTGCCATATTGTGCGATAACCATATAGAATATATAATTTTATGCCTGGCATTATGGCGCCAGGGGGCTGTTGTTGTACCATTAAGTGTACGCTGGCCGCGCGGCTTGATTTCGGGCTCCCTGCGCGTGCTTGCCTGCAAAAAGCTGCTTTCCGATCCCAACCGTTTTTTCTTTGATGCCATAATTAAATACTGGCCAATTACAGATGTTATACCGGGTCTCTCACCGCTTGCTCAACCGGAACCTGGTGAAATAAATATCAAGCCGGAACAGGATTGTACAATTATGTTTACCTCCGGCAGTTGTGGCACCCCCAAAGCGGTGTTACATAGTTGGGCAAATCATTATTATAATGCACTCGGCTCGAATCAAAATATTGCTTTTGGACCAGGCGACCGCTGGCTGTTGTCGCTGCCTTTGTACCATGTCGGCGGAATGGCTATCATATTCCGCGCTTTAGCCGGCGGCGGCTGTATTGCAGTGCCCGATAAAAAGTTGTCAATGGAAGATAATATCAAACAATTGCAGGTCACTCATGTCTCCCTGGTCGCCACCCAGTTGTACCGGTTATTGCAGAATGACCAGGTAGCCGGACAATTAAGCGGATTAAAAGCTATGCTGCTGGGCGGCAGCGCCATACCCGATACCCTTGTGAAAGCCGCATACACCCGGCAACTGCCGATTTACACCAGTTACGGTTCCACAGAAATGGCTTCACAAATTACCACCACCAGGCCCGGCGACTCGCTGGAACGCTTATCGACCAGCGGAACCCTGCTGCCCTACCGGGAACTCGTGGTTAACGACCACGGAGAAATACTGGTCAAAGGGCGATCTCTGTGCAAAGGCTATGTTAAAAAACGACTGCGTGAATGTATTGACGCGGATGGCTGGTACCATAGCGGCGATTTGGGGGTTATTGACGAGCATGGCTATTTGCATGTAACCGGCCGAAAGGATAACATGTTCATCTCCGGCGGAGAAAATATTTATCCGGAAGAAATTGAAGCGGCATTATTGCAGCAAGATAATATCATCCAGGCGCTGGTGGTACCGGCACCGGATAAAGAGTTCGGTTCCCGTCCGGCGGCATTTGTGCAATATCGCGGCGCTCCTCCGGATTTCGATATAATGAGAAAAACCCTGGCTGAATACCTGCCCAAATTTAAAATACCAGTTCATATTTTTGACTGGCCGGACGGCATTACCAGCTGTAATGAAAAACCGGACCGCAAAACTTTTAAAAAATTGCTGCCCGGTTGCTTAAATAGTCAAACCCTGTAATAGTTAAAATAGAACCTGCTAATGCACCGCCTCGCTTTCCAGCTTTAAAATGGCCCGGAGCAGTTGTTCGGGCAAAGGTATTTTCTGACCACTTTTCTTATCGACAGATACACTTACTGTTTTTACAACCGCAGCTTCTTCCTGATTCGAGTTGATGAATCGGAATAATAACGTGAATGAAGATTTGCCGATTTTCTCCACATTCACGCGGATTTCCAGCTCTTCACCCACGGTGATCATTTTTCGGTAATCGGCTTCCGAGTGAACGAACGGGAACAGAAAATCTGATTTGGTTATAATGGTGCGCACATCCAGACCGGCGTGCCGGAGCATTTCTTCATAAGCGTCATGAGCCAGGTTATAGATGCGGGAGTAAAAAAGGATACCGGCCGCATCGGTATGGTAGAGCCTGACGCGAGTTTTAAAAGTAAACATAGGCGGCCTGTTATTTAAAGGCATTCTTGATGTCGGCAATTGTGGCGCCCAGCACGTGCTGTGCAATAACATCGAGTTCCGCCTCATTGCCCTGAATATGGATGGTCGTATGAACATGAGTTTTACTCTCGCCGGGTTTGAGCATCGCCGCAGCGGATGAAGATTCCAGTTCATAGAACGGCCCCATTGGTTTGGCGCCGGGGGCAGATGGCCCGTCATTATAGCTGTTCACAACATCTCCGGCAAAAGGTTGCTCCTGAATTTGCCACAGGGAATTAACGTAATCCTGCTCCTGCTCGTTAAAACTGAATGTTACCAGGGTCAATACCTGGTTATCGGCATCGTAACTGCCGGCGTAAGGCAGGCAGCGGCGCGGGGGAATTCCAATTTTACTGCGGTATTTGCCGTCGGCGCTGAAATAGATCAGGCTATCGGCTATTTTTAATCTTTCCGCCGGTACCTGGCCAAAATAAACATCGTTAACAATCGGGCCGAGTTCTTCTACCGGGCCTTTTTTAAAAGGTAAAACAATGGTTGCTGAAGGCGAGGGATTGAACATGCCCAGAATCCAAATGGATAAAAGTCCGGTCTCTTTTTTCCATTCATTGACACCGATATTGGTGATAGTATTTTCGCTTTGATGAGCCACGATCTTGAGGTTAGTGGGCATGTTAACGCCAAACAAATCACCCGCGGTTTGCGGAGTGAGCAGCCGTACCCGGCGGCTGACCAGCAGATCGAATTCCGCGCCGGAATAGTTCACCAGGTGTATGTTTTTGCCAAAGCTGATATAGGATTCGGTCCTTTCAATAATATCGAACGGCTCTTCATTAAAAGCCGGCGGGGTAAACCAGTGTTCGAGGTCAAAGGGATCGCCTTGTTTAAAATATATTGAGAACTGGCCGCCTTCCGGGCCCAGCCAGATGCGTTCTTCACCGCCATAAGGATTAAAATGCGGATTGTTTTGCCCGGCTTTAAAAAAGTCATAATTGATCCAGCCATAACTGTCGCCGGTAGAACCGGTAGCGGTACTGGTCATGACACGTCCCTGCAGGGCGGGACAAACAATGATCTGCGCCTGGCTGCTGGAATCTTTGAGGATTTCGATGGGAGTATATTTTTGCAAAAAGTCGATATCGTTTTGAAATGTCATTTTTACTGCCTCCTGTTTTGGCGCGCTGCAATAGACAAGTGTACATAATACTGCCACAATAATTGCACGTTTCATAGTTACTCCTCTAATTTTCTGTTATTAATAAGGGCGAAAGATAAATAAAGATGAGATACTGCTATATTATACTAAAGTGCGTGATTACATTCAAGAATAAAATAGTATGATCGCATTGTCAGCGCTCCCCATCCCCCTCGTTGCTTCCATAAACATATTTCCAATCAATGTTTGGAGCTTTATCTATCTCTTTTTGTAAACGTTTGAAAACAGAATTGGTTTTGGTGATTTTATTAACCGGCGCCCAGACAGCTTCAGGCAGTATCTGCCTAATTTTATCAGCGCCAGGTCCGTTCATGGAATGAATGATTATAGTGGCATCATGATTATCCGAAACGGCTATTGCCCGGGCAATATCTTCACCCGTGCCAGGGCCATCGATATCAAAATCCAGGGCAATAATATCAAAATGAAAGGCCTGGAGCAGGCGTTTCGCCCGTTCCACAGTATTTACCAATACCCAGGCATGTTCTTTGAATAAATTTTTTAAAATCTCCTGCCGTTCTTTATCATTTTCAACAATAAGAACCGGGAGGAATATTCTGCCGGTATTATCCATAGATTATTTTAGTTTTTTTAGACCTCGAATATCTTATAACACCTTTATAATACAAAAATTATGGATCATAATCCAGGGTAATTATCTCTTCCTGTTCAAAATCCCGTTTTACCGCTACGCGGATAATGACGAACCGCGAGGCGTTTGATCTCTCGTTTCCGTAAGCAGATAATTTACGAGTAAGAGCTGCCTTCTCACATCTCACGCCAATGTATACCCGTCACTCTTGAAATTTTACAATAAAATACAATTAAAATTAAAAAAATCCTTGACAATCTCTTAGTCAATTAGTATATTTACTATAGTTATAGTAGATAAATGATAACCATAGGAGATACAATGTCCATAAACGATAAACTGACCCCTGTGGAATGGGAAATTATGGAAACCGTGTGGCAACTCGGCGGTTCGCCCTCGGTGCGCGATGTACTGGCAAAAGCCTACCCCGACAGCGAAAAAGCCTATACCACCGTACAGACCATTATGAACACCCTGGTTAAAAAAGGGCTGCTTATTTCACAAAAAATCGGACTGGTAAACTTTTACACTCCGGTAAAATCACGCAATGACATGGTGCAATCGGAATTGAAAAACATGCTGTCGCGGGTATTTAACGGCTCGGCGCCGGCCATGGCTAATTACCTGCTCGATTCCCAGGACCTCAGTCTGGAAGAAATTCAAAAAATCAAAGACTTGCTTACCAAAAAAGCGCAAAAATTGCAGGATTAACATTAAAGGATAAAATATGATCGCCTTTATAAATTCGGTAGGGGAAATATGGCTTGACTATTTCGGCCTGGCGGTTTTACAGAACACATTGTTTCTGGGCTGCATTTTCCTGGCGTTTTATATCCTTAAAAAAGCTGATGCCCGCATAAAATACGCCCTGGGCGTTGTTGGTTTGATCAAACTGCTGCTGCCGCCATTCCTGCCCGCGTCGTTTCCTGTTGTAAACTATATCCCATCCGACGGCGCAATCACCATTAGCGACATGCAACCGGAACAAATACTAGTTACCAATGCCGGGCCATTCATTACCACAGCCGGAATTTTATTTTCCCTGTGGTTCATCACTAGCCTGATGTATCTTTTCATTGTTATCGTTTCCACCCTGGTCATACAAATACGTCTCAATTCCGCCCACAATCTGAGCGCCGCAAATTATAAAAAAGTGCAGCTCTACCAGTCCGATAAAATTCCCGTCCCCATGAGTGTGGGACTCTTTCCGAATAAAATCTATCTGCCCTCCTACTGGCGTGAACTGCCGCCGGAAGGGCAAAATGTGCTGTTGCAGCACGAACTGGCGCACATTGAGCGCCGCGACGGCCTGGTGTATCTACTGCAAACCATTGTCCAGGCGCTGTACTTTTTTCACCCCTTTGTGTGGCTGCTGAACGAAAGGATCAACGAATACCGGGAAATGGCCTGCGACGACCAGGCTATCCGGGATGCACAACTGACGCCTGATAACTATTCCCGCTACCTCGTGCAGGTGGCGGAAAAGATCGTCGCACCGCAGTGGAGTTATGCTTCGGTTTCGGCGCTTGTAAAACAAAAAAATAAACTACTAAACCGTGTAACATATCAACTGCAGGAGGCTGATATGAAACAACTCGCAAAACACAAAATAACAGTGGTCTTTGTCACGCTGTTCGCCCTTATGCTGCCGCTGTCGTGGTACAGTATGGCGGAAAAAGCGGTAGTCCAGGACAAAAATCCGGTTGCCACAGCAACCGATCCGCAAGAGTTTGGTGAAATTTATGGTGAAATCAGCGATGCCAAATCCGGTAATTACATTATGAGCGCGAGAGTCAGTCTGCCGGGTACAGAAATGGTCGTGGCAACGCATGATAAAGGTCAGTTTTTTATCGGTAACGTAACACCGGGTGTTTATCCTCTGGAAGTATCACGCGATGGATTCAAAAATAAAAAAATAGAAAATGTTGAGGTTTCAGCATTGCGAACGTCCAGAGTGGATATCAAACTGGAGCCGGTTCTAGTCAGTAATAAAACGCGCCTCCCTGAAGATTTTGTGCCTTATGATGTTGCTCCCGAACCGGTGGGGGGATTTAAAAAGATACAAAAAAACCTGGTTTACCCGCAATCGGCTTTAAAAGCCGGCATACAAGGTCGTGTAGTCGTCAATATTAATATTGATGAAAAGGGCCAGGTTGTAGATACAAAAATTTTAAAAAGTCTGAGTGAAGAGTGCGACCAGGCGGCCATTAATGCCATCAAAGCCGTCAAGTGGGAACCGGCTCTTCAAAAGGAAAAACCGGTAAAAGTTTGGATTGGTATACCGGTTGTTTTCAAAATAAAAAACAAGCCACTATAGTCCCTAATCCATCCTAAAACTCCGGTCAGGGAGTAAGAAGATTACTGTTAATTTCATGTACCAGTAATTAAAAATTTATGAAAACCTTTGGAGCAATAATGTCTATTACCGATAAACTGACCCCCGCCGAATGGGAAATTATGGAAACCGTGTGGCAACTCGGCGGTTCGCCCTCGGTGCGCGATGTACTGGCAAAAGCCTACCCCGACAGCGAAAAAGCCTATACCACCGTACAAACCATTATGAACACCCTGGTTAAAAAAGGGCTGCTTATTTCACAAAAAACCGGACTGGTTAACTTTTACACTCCGGTAAAATCACGCAATGACATGGTGCAATCGGAATTGAAAAATATGCTGTCGCGGGTATTTAACGGCTCGGCGCCGGCCATGGCCAATTACCTCATCGACTCCCAGGACCTGAGTCTGGAAGAAATCCAGAAAATCAAAGACCTGCTCAACAAAAAAGCGCAACAATTAGAAGGATAAAATATGATACCTTTTATAAATAACATCGGGGCGCTTTGGTTCGAATATTTCGGACTGGCGGTTCTGCAAAACACGCTGTTCCTCGGTTTCGTTTTCCTGGCTTTTTATCTATTAAAGAACGCCGATGCCCGCATCAAGTTCTCGCTAGGTGTGGTGGGACTGGTCAAGCTGTTGCTGCCGCCATTCCTGCCTGCTTCATTTTTCCCCGCTTCTAACCCGACCGGCGCTTTCATAATTGGCGACCTGCAATCCGGACAGGCGGTAATCACCACTTCCGCGCCCATGCTATCGACTACCGGCATTCTATTCAGCCTATGGATAATTACCATATTCATCTATATCGCTATTGCCATGATTTCCACACTTGTTATGCTAAAGCGGCTCGGCTCCGCTCATCATCTACCTGCGGCAAGTTTTCACAATATTAAACTGTACCAATCCGCCAACATAGTCGTCCCCATGAGTTTGGGACTGTTTCCGAATAAGATCTACTTGCCCTCCTACTGGCACGAACTGCCGCCGGAAGGACAAAATGTGCTGTTGCAGCACGAACTGGCGCACATTCAGCGCCGCGACGGACTGGTGTATCTACTGCAAACCATTGTTCAGGCGCTGTACTTTTTTCACCCCTTTGTGTGGATGCTGAACGAAAGGATCAACGAATACCGGGAAATGGCCTGCGACGACCAGGCTGTCCGGGATGCGCAACTGACACCCGATAACTATTCCCGCTACCTCGTGCAGGTGGCGGAAAAAATCGTCGAACCACAGTGGAGTTATGCTTCGGTTTCGGCGCTTGTAAAACAAAAAAATAAACTACTGAACCGTGTAACATATCAACTGCAGGAGGCTGATATGAAACAACTCGCAAAACACAAAATAACAGTGGTCTTTATCACGCTGTTCACCCTCATGCTGCCGCTGTCGTGGTACAGCATGGCGGAAAAAGCGGCGGACCAGGACAAAAAACCGGTCACAGCCGTAGATCAACAAAATACCGGCAAAATCTTTGGCGTAATCAGCGACGCCAAATCCGGCAAATTTCTCGTCGGCGCCAAAATCACGCTGGCGGGTACAGAAATAATTCTGGCATCAGACAGCAAAGGCCAATTTTTTATCAGTACCGTTCCGCCGGGTGTTTATACCCTGGAAGTAGCGTGTGAGGGTTTTATTGGTAAAAAAGTGGAAAATGTCCGTGTGGCTGTAATGCAAACATCACAGGTGGATATCAAGCTGGAACCTGGTACTGACAATGACAAGAACGCGCCGCCGCCCCCGCCATTGCCATTTGATGTTGCCCCCAAGCCGGTAAAAGGCTTTGAAGAACTGATGAAAAATGTTGGGTATCCGGAATCTGCTCTTAAAGCCGGCATAGAAGGCAAAGTGCTTGTCAACGTATTATTTGATGAAAAAGGCAATATTGTAGAGACAAAAATTGAAAAGGGCCTGAATGAAGATTGCAACCAGGCAGCCATCAATGCCATTAAAGCCGTCAAGTGGGATCCGGCCATCAAAGACGGCAAGCCGATAAAAGTATGGCTTCACATACCCATTATTTTCAAACTGCAAAATTAACATTATCCTTGTGTAGAGACAAGGCAGGCCTTGTCTCTACATCAATTACAGAATGCTGGATGGGGGTCTTTTATAATCATTATAAAATCTAAAATATTAGCCGCTCTTGATAGAATCCACGATACCTATATAACAAATACCCTATCGTGCTTTTTGAATGATGGGGTATCTGCAATGCCGTGAATTCATATACTTTGATCCGGTGCGACGAATCCTAATCCGCCAAATTACCGAAAAAACCCCATCCTACCGGCTTGAATGATGGGGTATCAACAATATCGTGAATTTCATATACCTTGATCCGGCGTAGCGAATCTTAATCCGCCAAATTACCGAAAAGACCCCATCCTACCCTTTGTCACCCCACTTGTAGGATAGGGTCTTTTATAATCATTGAAAATCTAAAATATTGACCGTTATTGAAAAAATCCATGATTCAAACAATACAGATACCCCATCGCACTGCTTGATGCTTGAATGATGGGGTATCTGCAATGCCTTGAATTCATATACTTTGATCCGGTGCGACGAATCCTAATCCGCCAAAATACCGAAAAGACCCCATCCTACCGTCTAAATTGATGGGGTATCTGTATTGTCTTGAATTTCTTGTATTGTAATTCAATGCGTCAAAATTATATCATGCAAATTACCGAAAAAACCCCATCCTACCGGCTGATAGCTGAGAACTGACAACTTGCTTTTCACGTCTCACCTATTCCTCACCCACCAGATGAATATCAAATAAATAAACCACAGGATCACAAACATCTTCATGCCCCACCACAGGTTTTTGCCACCCTGGCGAAACACTTTTTTCACTTCTTCCGAATCGAATATTTTCCCCGAAGCGACCAAACCCAATAATTTATCCCCAAACATAACCAGAAATAATATTAAAGCTATCCAGAAAAAATATCGCATATAGGAATCCGATTATTTACTTTTTCAACTTTATATAAAAATACTGAAAAACAATTAATATCAACACCAGAACCAGGGCAATAAGGTAAGAAAACATAAAACCTTCAGAGTTTCCCGGCGTTAGGCGAATGAGCTGCGGGCCCAGTAAAAACCCGGTGCCGACCGCCACTTCATTAATGGCAATATTGCGCACTGAGTGTACCGGGTGGGTGAGACAATGGAACACGGCTGAAAAACTTAATGTGCAGGCAATAATACCTAATAATATTGCACCGCTGTAAATCATCAGAGTGTTGGTTGCAAAAAACAACATTAAAAGTCCCGCCACGGCAATCAAGCTCAGAAACGGTGCGATGCGGTAATTAAACAGCCAGTTGTTCCGCCTGATATATAATAAAACCCAACTGGCCTGGGTGATATTCATTAAAAACACCACCAAGCCTTTAACATAAGGGCGCAACTCCATTAAACCGGACTGTTTGGGAAATATAGTCAAAAACAGGGAGGTGATAATAATATTTACAAAGGCCCCGGCCCAGCCACTTACCGCCAAATCGGGTTTGGTGCCAAAGGTGGTATCCACATATTCTTTTACCGGCGCTACACTCTTTGGTTTGAAACGGGTCGCCATAACAACAACCGTCAAACAAGCCGCAGCGGCAAAAAAGTACGAAGCGCTCCATGATCCCAGTTCACGAATCCACCCGCAAATAAACGGCCCGATGGCAAAGCCGATTGTCAATGAAGAAATATACGAGATGACGGATTCAGCCAGCGGTTTGGCAACCGCTTGCTGCACTTCTTTCATATAAGCCTGAAATGAATTAAAAAATAACGAGGTGCCGGCGGGTATAATTGTATAAATTATCACAACGATCAGGGTATTTTGCACAAAACCCAATACCACCGCCAGCAAAGCAACAAGACTTGCGCCGATCATGATCATGCGTTTGGCCAGGTGCGGTTTGACGATTTTACCCATAAACAGCGAAAATAAAATATAACCCACGCCATAATTGGTGATCATTATGGAAATAAGGGATAAACTGGCGTTCTGTTCGGTGGCGCGCATCGGCCCGACAAACATAAAAATCCCCACCACCATATTAATGAGCAGCGGGTATATATAGATTAACAAGTGATTCATCTTTTCCTGGTATTTTTAAGCAATTAATTTATACATTTTTCCAGAGAAATCAAACTAGAGAATAAATTTACCAGAACAATTTTCCATTAAATGCGTTTTAATGACAAAGCAACACCGATGATTAATTACCGATAAATCACCATAATATATCATTAAACAAAGGAAGGCGTTATGAAAAAAGTATTGTTCCTGTCGATTTTATTATGCGCGGCTATAGCATTTGCCGGGCCGAATTACAGCGGTGAATGGACTTTGAATAAGGAAAAAAGCGGCATCGATGAGAACGGCCCCGGTTTCAGAATGTTCTCCGGCAATCTCGTGGTGGTTCACAATAATGTCCTGACAGTTACCCGCACTGGGCTTAATCGTGATGGTCAGGAAACCAAAACCGAAGAAAAATACACTCTTGACGGCAAAGAATGCTTCAACAAAACCGAATTCCGTGAAAAAACCTCCACTGTTACTTTTTCTGCGGACGGTAAAACCATGACCATCAAATCCGTCACTAAAATGAACCGCGACGGCAATGAATTTTCTATGGAAGGCACGGAAAAATGGTCGCTGCAAGCCGACGGGAAAATATTATTCATCGACTCGACCACCAATTCCCCCCGCGGTGAACGAACCATGCAATTGTATTATGATCTCAAACCCAAGGCTGCCAAGTAGTTAACTGTTTCTCCCGGCAACCAGATCAATCAATTCCCCAAGCTGTAGTCTGGCGCTGTTATCCGGTAAAGGTAACAGCGCTTTTTTTGCATCCTGCAAACAAGTATCAACTTCCAACCGGGCGGCATCCAGAGTTTTAGTTTGTTTAAACAAGTCAATGACCGCCCTGACATCGTCAGTCGTTACCTTGCCCTTGTGCAATATAGCTTGTAATTGTTTTTTTTGCCGGTCATCGCTGTGTTGTAACGCATGAACGACCAGAAATGTCTTTTTATTGGCTTCCAGGTCGCTGCCAATATCTTTGCCTAACACATTTTCTTCGGCAATCACATCCAGTAAATCATCCTGGATCTGAAAAGCCCGGCCCAGTTTTTTACCGTAAATACGCATAGCCGCCATTTGCTCCGCCGTGCCACCGCCGAGAACAGACCCTACATGGCAGGCAACCGAAAACAATTCCGCGGTCTTTTTATCGATCATATCAAAATATTCAGCCAGCGTTACATCTTTACGCGATTCAAACTCTTTATCCAGGGTTTGCCCTTCGCATACCTGCAATATACCGCGGGAGAAATCATCCAGTACCTGCGCTAACCGGTTATGGCTGCGGCGATGCAGCATCGAATAAGCCAGCACCAGCAAGGCATCCCCGGAAAGGATTGCCACATTGCGATCCCATTTTTTATGAACAGTTTCCTTGCCGCGCCGCAAGTCGTCATTATCCATAATGTCATCATGCACCAGGGTAAAATTATGCACCAATTCCAGGGCAACGGCGGCGTCGAGGGCGTCTTCCGGCCTGCCGCCTGTCGCTTCACACACCAGTAATAACAATACCGGGCGCAATCTCTTCCCGCCGGAGGCAATGGCATAACGGATCGGTTCATACAAGGTTACTGGATTTTCAGAAGGTACGGCCTGAAACATTCGTTCAACGACCATATCCTTCAAACTTTTCATTTTAGCATCAAAACTCGGTGTCAAGGCTCACTCCCAAATACTCAAATTTAATCAGGCAAATTACAATTTAAGGAAATGAGAAGCAAGAAAAAAAAAGCTCCCGAAATGATTTTTCGGGAGCTTTTAAAAATAAATTATGTTCATCGGCCTAGCCGCCAATAACATCCTTCATATTAGCGCCGGATAGATTAGCGCCCATAGTAATTGCATTAGTCAGGGTAGCACCGGTTAAATTAGCATTGACCAGGGAAGCGCCGGAAAGATCACTGCGCACCAGGTGCGATTGTTCTAAATTACACCGGTCAAGTTTGGCGTTACGCAGGCTGGCGCGTTTCAACCTGGCTCTGGATAAATTGGCGCCCGTCAGATCGGCGTTGTCCAGATTTGAACCCAACAAAGCGGCATGGGTTAAATTAGCGCCTTTTAGACTGCTGCCTTCGAGGTTACTGTCCTGCAGATTGGTGTCTTCCAGGTTTGCGCCATCAAGGTTGGCATTATGTAAATTGCTGCCGAACAGAAAGGTTTCGCGCAGATTCGCGCCGGAAAGATCGGCGCCTTCCAGATTGGAGTTTTGTAAATGCGCGGCAGAAAGATTGGCTCCGCTAAAATTGACGTTTTTCATAGTGCCATAAGATAAATCCGCACCCGACAAATTGGCTCCTGCAAGGGATTCACCTGTCTCAAGCTTTTTTAATATTTCATCTCTGCTATATTGGGACATAACAATCTCCTTGAGATTTTTACAGTATTGCATTATAGACAATTTCAAACACTTTTACAATATATTTTTTATAAAAATTCATTAATTTGCATAACTTGAAACAGCTTCCTGTACCGATGTAAAATCCTGAAAAACTGTATCCAGTTTGGTTATTTGCATAGGCCGCCTGATGCGATCCGACAAATTCGCCAGTTTTAAATCGCCGCCGGCGCTGCGCAGGCTGGTCAGAGCGCTGATCAGCATTCCCAGCCCGGAACTGTTCATCCAGGCTACACCCTTCATATCGGCAACAACTTCAATATGCTCATCTTTAATTGCTTCATCAATAATATTACGTAAATGATCCGAATCCTGCCCGGCCATTAATTCACCGGTTATGCTGATTACCAGCACCTTTCCTTCCAATCGCGATGCTATTTGCATATTTCCTCCAATCTGTTAAGGAACAATTTATCTATTATTCATAGCGCATGGCTGTAATCGGGTCCATCAAAGCAGCTTTACGCGCCGGGTATACGCCAAACACTATTCCCACAAAAGAACAAAAAACCAAACCAATGATCACAGTCCAAACCGGAATACCGGCCGGTATGGGGGTAAGAGCCTTGACAAGGAAACCGATACCCAAACCAACTGCAATGCCAATCAACCCGCCTATTTCACTTAATATAATAGCTTCAATCATAAACTGCCACAAAATATCTTTACGCTTGGCGCCCAGCGATTTACGGATACCGATTTCTTTGGTACGCTCCGTCACCGAAACCAGCATAATGTTCATAATACCAACTCCGGCAACCAACAGGGATATAGAAGCGATGGCAATGGCAACAATCTTAACGCTGGCGGTTAATTTGTCAAAAAATTCCATAAACTGGTCATTAGAGTAAATTTCAAAATCATTCTCTTTATCGGGGGGCACTTTACGAACGGTACGTAACACGCCGATTGTTTGATCAATAGTAGCCTGGTATAATTCGGGACTCTTCGCTTTGATGGTAATATTTACTGACCTCCAGCGGCCATACATCTTTTCAAATCGGCTTATCGGAATAGCCGCCAGGTTATCCTGGCTTCCACCTAAAAAACTACCCTTGGATTCAAAAATACCAATCACTTCATATTTTTCCCCTTCAATTTTAATATCTTTACCGAGCGGCGACTCGTAGGGGAAAAGCCGGTTAATTAAATCCACGCCGATGATACAAACACTCCTGGCCTGTTCAACATCTTGATTGGTAATAAAACGGCCTTCACTTACAACATGACTGTTGTTGGGCAAAAATTCCGGGGTGGCGCCGGCAACCTGAACTATCGGTAATGTTTTTTTATCTTTATAGCGGATTTCTTTGCCAAACTCCCACACTTCAGCGCCGACATTTTCGGCTGTTGACACCCGTTTGCGAACCTCATCCGCTTCTTCGCGGGTCAAATTCTTGCGATTGCGATATTTGTTATAATCGCCGCCGCCAATTGCCGGAAATTTCTGAACCTGGAAGGTATTAGAACCCAGTACGCTTGCCTGGTTAACTACACTGTTGCGCATTCCGGTTATTAACGATTGCATCGCAATTATCGTCATAACGCCGATGATTATACCCAGCAGGGTCAATACCGAACGCATCTTGTTGGCCATTATGGCCGTTAACGACATGTTGATACTTTCTTTAAATTGCATAGTATATCTTTATTTTATTCATACCTTAATGCTTCAATAGGATTTAATTTGGCAGCCTTGCTGGCCGGATAAATACCGAAAAATAAACCAATCATCACTACAAAACCAACTCCCAGAAACGCTACCCATAACGTAATTGATGCCGGCAAGGGAGTCGTTGCCGACACCAGTTTGGCAATGCCGATAGCAAATAATATCCCTAAAAACACTCCTATTGAACATATCATCATGGCTTCTATTAAAAACTGCACCATAATATCAAATCGCCTGGCGCCTAATGCTTTGCGGATGCCTATTTCCCGGGTCCTTTCGGTCACCGAAACCAGCAATATGTTCATAATACCTATACCGCCAACCAGCAACGATATTGAACCGACGCCGATAGCGACGGCCCATAAGGTACTGGTCAAATTCTTATAGGTATCCATCAACAAACTTTGTTTATTGATGTTGAAATCATTCTCATCGTTTGGCTTTAAGCCCCGCAAACGACGCATGATGCCTGTCAACTCAATTTCCGCATCTTCAACAACATCCGGCGATATTGCTTTTACTTCGATACCACACGACCGCCATTGTACCCCATAAGTTGACTGGAATATTGTTATTGGAATATAAACATTGAGATCCTGGCTATCGCCAAAAAAAGAACCCTTTTTCTCGACAACGCCGATCACTTTGTACTTTTTTTCACCTACAGTAATACGTTCGCCAACTCCTGTAGAGTTGGGGAACAACGCCTCTTTAACGTCCCAGCCAATCACGCATACAGTTCGACGGTGCTTGATATCCGTATCCGAAAGGAATCTACCGACTTCCGGCAGCGCATTGGAAGTGATCAGGTAATCGGCATTGGTTCCCACCACCAGCACTCGTTCGCTGCTGCGGTCTTTATATTTCAAAGTCCGCCTGGTGTAAAGGGTCGGCGCCACCGCTTTGCTCAGGGTTGCCATGTTTTTTATTTTCGCTGCAAATTCCACCGGGATATTACGACGGTTTCGATACGTAAAAAACTCGGCGTCACTGGTAATGATCCATGGGTATTTATCAATAAACAAGGTGTCGGTACCTATAGCGGAGATTTGCTTTTCAAAAGACTTGTTCAGACCCTGAATCAGCGCCACAATTGTAATTACGGTGGTAACGCCAATCACAATTCCCAGGGTAGTTAATATGGAACGCATCTTGTAAGAACGCAGGGCATCAAAAGCGATTTTAATGCCCTCGCTGATATAAATGAATAATCTTTTCATGATTTTTTCATCTTTTTAGTTTACTGCTTCATCTCTTTCAATTAACCCGTCACGCAGACGGATGATACGGTCGGAATGTTCGGCAATATATTCTTCATGGGTTACCAGCACAATGGTGTTGCCGGCGTCGTGCAGGTTTTCAAAAATTTCCATAATTTCTTCACCGGTGCGGCTATCCAGGTTCCCGGTCGGTTCATCGGCTAATATAATCGAAGGATTGTTCACCAGTGCGCGGGCAATAGCTACACGCTGGCGTTGTCCACCCGATAATTCGTTGGGTTTATGATCCATTCTATCGGCAAGACCAACGCGCTCCAAAGCATCCATTGCCATCTTGCGGCGCTGACTGGCGCTGGTGCCGTTATAAATCAATGGCAATTCCACATTATGCAGAGCATTGGCGCGTGGCAAAAGATTAAAGGTTTGAAATACGAAACCGATCTCCCGGTTCCGAATCTCCGCCAGTTCATCATCCGACATTTCGCTGACATTGTGACCATTCAGCATATATATGCCATCGGACGGGGTATCAAGGCAACCCAGTATATTCATCAACGTAGATTTACCGGAACCAGACGGGCCCATAATGGCCACATATTCATTTTTCGCTAAACCCAGGTTGACGGTCTTTAATGCCGGAACCTTTACCGTGCCGCCGATTTCATATATCTTTTTAATATCTTTTAATTCGATCAACATCTATCTAGCCCTTTCTTATTCTTTCTTCTTTTCCTCGGCAAAGCTCTCATCTTCTTTCGCCTTTACTTTGCTTTCATCCTTGAGCAGGGAAGATATTGCTTTATAACTTCCTGATACAACTTCCTGACCCTCTTCAAGACCGGATAATATTTCAATGTATGTATCATCACTTATCCCGGTTTTTACCGGCGTCAACCTGGCAATTCCATCCTTGATCACAAAAACAGCTTCTTTTAGTTCCGCTTTTTCTTTCTTTTGGACATTACCCTTGTCCTTTTTTTCGGAAGAATCCGCTTTTGCCTCTGCTTTTGCGCTATCGGCTTTTGCCGAGTCGGACGGAATTTCTTTCATCGTTACACACTGAATGGGAATATAAATGGCGCCATAGTGGGTTTCGGTGCTTATATCAACAGACGCGGTCATGCCTGGCCGCAGTTTATCGACCTGATTGACGACGGCTACTTTAACTTCAAAATTGGTTACCTGCTCCTGGGTGCCGCGACCACGGGTGGTAGCGGTATGGGCTATTTCGGAGACTGTGCCGTCAAAGCTGGTATCCGGGATGGCGTCGACTTCTATTTTTGTGCTGTCGTTCAGCGTTACCAAAACCACATCATTTTCATCCACCTCAACCAGGGCTTCCATTTTGCTCAGGTCGGAAACGGTGATAACCGGGTCGGAGTTAAACTCGGAACCCACGGCAATTTCACCTTCTTCTTTGAATAATTTGGTTACTACGCCGTTTATTGGCGCAAGCAGCCGGGTTTTATCGAGATCATCTTGCGCCTGACGCATATAGGCGCTGCGGATTTTTACATCGCTCTGCGCCAGCAGCATGCTTGCTTCAGCAGCGTCGAGTTCGGCTTTGGAAGTTAATTTCTGGTCAAACAGGTCTTTTACCCTGCTGTAATCCGCTTCCGCTTTTTTTAAAGAGGCTTGCGCTGATAATACCTGCGATTCCGCCTGTTCCAACTGGGCGATATAGCGCTGCCGGTCCAACTCTACCAGTAATTGTCCCTTTTTAACAATATCGCCTTCTTCAACATGAATGCGAATGATTTCGGCTGATATGCGCGCGGCGATCTGTACATCGGTTTCAGGCTGCAAATAACCGGAACCGGACACTGTTTTGGTTATTTCACCTTTTTTCACCTTTATTGTGACAACATCAACTGAGGTGCCCCGGTTCTTTTTAATATTCACAAAAATCATGACGGCTATCAACAGCGCCAGGGCAATAATTCCGAACACTTTAAATTTTTTTGATTTAAACATTCGTTTCTCCAAAATTAAATTTTTTAATCTTCACTCAACCAAAATGCATAACTGCGGACAAAGGCGCCGTCGATATAAACCTCGGCAAGCCATTTGCCGGTCTGGGAAGAGCTTGTGGTATCGATATAATAAAAAGTAATCCATTTACCATTCCTGGAATCAAAATTACTTGTGGTTTCGGTTACTATGTCATCATCCGGATCGACCCAGATAATTTTAACCTGATGTTCACCGGTTACCTGCTCCCAGCTTAACCAAATGTAAACAGGATCATCCTGAAAGAAATCGTTATCGATAGCAACAGGTTTACCATCGTCAACCGCAGCACAAATAAATCCTTCAACAATCAGTGGATCACTATTGCCGGGCTGCAAACCACCCCCGCCCTCACCTTCGGTATCATCACAGGCAAGGCATGCTAAAAACATCAGGATGATTGGCAGCCAGATAATTTTTTTCATGGTTCACGCTTACTTTTCAGTTTCAATGATACCCAAAGCTGCTTCGAGTTGGGCTTTGGCAATTTTGGCATTAAATTCAGCCTGGATCAGGTTACTGCGCGCCTGGGTCAATTCATATTGCGCCTGCGACACTTCCAACTCGGTGCCGGAACCGACGCGCCGTTTTTCCTGCTGTAACCGTAAATTTTCCTGGTAGGCGTCAATATTCTGTTTATTAATTTCGATAATATCTTTATAGGCTTCCAGTTGTAAATAATACTGCTTTACACCCGACAATAACAACCGCTTGGTTTCGGCATAATTTTCAATGGCAATATTATAATTGATAGTATTACGCTGAACCGCGGCTTTATCGGCGAAACCATTGAAAATATTCAAATCCAGACCAACGCCAATGGTAGCGCTGAAATCCTTATCCAACTCGCTGGAATAGACCCGGCCGGCATCATCATTATTTCTGTTATAATTGATGCTACCGCCAATGCTTGGTAAAAAAGCGGCTTTGGCATAATTGATATTATGCTGGTTGGCTTTAACTTCCAATTCCATCGCCTTCAGGCTTTCGTTGTTTTGCAGCGCTATTTCAACCGCCTTGGCAAAATCATAATCCGGAAATGAAGCATCCAGTTTATCCCCGACGATTTCTAATGGCGAATCGGGATATAAACCCAAAGCATTATTCAAATTGGCCTTGTATATTTCAATATTATTGGCCTGATTGATCAACTGTGTTTTATTGGAACCCAGGGTTACTTTGGCCTGGTACACTTCTGCCTGCGAGGCAAGGCCAATATCCATCATGGTCTGTACCCGATTAACCTGCTCTTCCGCTACTTTAACCGCTTCATCATAAACTTCCAGTAACCGGTATTGCATGAGTAAATTATAAAAAGCTTCTTTAACATTGGCAATAACCAGGTTACGGGTATTGACCAGGGTATGAGCGGCAGAATTTTTGGCGGCTGTAGATTGCTTGTAGCTGTAAATGCTGCGTCCAAAATCAAAAATGTTTTGATACAGGGAAATACCGGCAGAATGAGAATTCCTCTCCGTTTTATCCTGTAAAATTTCTTTTTCCTCATAAATCATTCGCCCGGTCAGGGGATCGACCTCGCCGGTGGGCACATCGGCTTTAACCACACGGGCGCCCTGGATATATTTCCCGGCATTGAATGAAGTATTAATACTTGGTAAAAAAGAGGCCCTGACTGTAGTTACATTCGTTCCTGCCGATTTAACCTGGTATTCGGCGATGCGCAGGGAGGAATTGTTTTGCAGGGCAATATCGATACATTCCTGCAATGTTAATGCTTTCGGGGTTTGCGAGAATACATACCCAGCCCCGATTATTAACATGAAAAATATTATACCCGTCTTCCAAATTATCTTGTTCATGAGAACTCCATTCATATCATTAATTGAATCGTACTAGTTTTACCTGGCGGTTTCTCACTGACCCAGCAAACCCGCAAGCCCAGCAGAAGCCAGGAACCATATTACATAAATAATGGCAACCAACGGCCAGACCTTTTTGGTCGGCAATTTGGCGCACACGGCAATGCCGATACATAAAGCAATGATCGCCCAGATGTTAAATAATTCAAATTGCGCCAACACCTTGTATAAAAAAGTATCTTTGGCGGAATCCGGCATAAAAGTAGCCAGACTGAAATGAATATTCATGGTTTTTTGGGAGATCATAAGCGGCGCTTTTATTAACATTCCCACTGTGGGAATAAAGGCGCGGTAAACAACTACTCCTAATAACTGCTCGAATTTGGCCTTACCACCCAGCACGACATTACCAAAAAACAGCCATATCGCTGCGGTTAAAACAAACATGATAATGGAAGAAATAACAACTGTTGGATACAGGCTGATTTTCATGATCTGTTCACTTTTCGCCATTGCTTCATCAATCTGTTCCTGCTCCATACCGCGCTTTTCCATTTGTTCTACGGCTTTTTGCCGCTGTTCAACAGATATAATGGGCGACAACAAGTAGGTTGTTCCCAGACTGATGATAATCAGAATTATTCCCGGTACCAGCCATTTGGGTTTTGCTGCAATTGCATTAAATGTTGCGGCAGGTGAAACAAATACACCAATTATCCTGCTTAGCAGGCTCATATCTTTTGCTTCCGCTGTAGAATTGCCATTTGCATTAATTTCCGACATTTTACTCCTCCAAAAATTTGTTTTAACTTGGCTAAAATCAAAAACGTATCTTTCCTGTAAAAGTTTCAGAAAATCAAAAAAAGCGTGCCACCCTCGCTAAAAAAAGTAATTCTACTCCATTCATAGACGTTTGGTTATGAATAGGATCCAAAAAACATCCGGTGTTTTCTGCGTAAAACTCACTTACCGGCGGCCCTGGTTTACCACAAAAAGAATTTGAAAAACGCGCAAGGTTTAAGCATAAAGCTAGGGATAGATTAAAGGGGACTCGTCATGTCTACGGCTGCCGTCACCTTGAAACACAAAGCGGGGCAGATAGTGTCAGCTATCTGCCCCATAAATTTATGCCAGGGTTTCCAGTATTTTTATTGTATGTTGATAAAATACATTTACTGATGGTACATTGACGCGTTCATCCGGCGAATGGGGATATTTGATCGTCGGTCCAAGAGAGATCATGTCCATACCGGAAAATTTTTCTCCAATCAAACCGCATTCCAGACCAGCGTGGATCGCTTCATAACGCGCTTCTTTACCGGTGACCTGTTTAAATGTATCGAGGGATACTTTAAGGATTGCAGATTCCAGGTTAGGCATCCAGCCGGGGTAACCGGGTGGCTGGTCAAGAGCAGCGCCGGCAAGCTGGGCTATAGCAGCAATTTTATCCAGTGTAGCTTTTAATGCAGCGCCATTAGAGCTGCGGCTGCTGCAATGGATTTTTATCTGTTCTTTCTCGCAGCGGATTGAAGCAACGTTGTTGGATGTTTCTACCAGGTTTTTAATATCCCGGCTCATAGCCAGCGGGCCATGCGGTAAAGCAAAGAGCAGGGATAGCAGAGTTTTTTGAGTATCCGGCGCTAAAACCTCTTCAACACCGGGGATTTCATTAACTGTCAGACCAATTGCCTGTTCAACCGGTTTGAATTCAATGCGAATATCTTCCATCGTTTTGGTAAACCATTTTTTTAACGCCGCCAGTTTTTTACTATCGATCATTATTTTTACCTTGGCTTCACGCGGAATGGCATTATGCTTGTCGCCGCCTTCAAAGCACACTATTCCCAGAGGAATTTCTTTGTTTGCCTGGTAGATCAAACGGTTAATAATTTTAAGAGCATTGCCGCGGCCTTCATGAATATTGACGCCGGAATGGCCGCCAAGCAATCCGCTTAAATGTACTTCAACCTGCTGATTGCCACTCGCTTTTATGCGTTTGATTGGGAGCTTGATATGCGAATCGGAGCCACCGGCGCAGCCGATAGAAAACAGACCAAGATCTTCACTATCCAGGTTCAACATAATTCTGCCCTTTAACCAGGTCGGGCTTATCGACATGGCGCCCACCAGACCCCGCTCTTCATCTATAGTAAATAAAGCCTCGATCGGACCATGAACCAGTTTATTATCCTCAAGAATTGCCAAAGCCGTAGCAATGCCGATACCATTATCAGCGCCTAATGTAGTACCATCGGCTTTTAACCATTCGCCATCCATTTTTAACTGGATTGGGTCTTTATCGAAATCGAATTTTTTGTCCGAATTTTTTTCACATACCATATCCAAATGGGATTGCAAAACAACAGTCTTGGCCTTTTCATGCCCCGGCGAGGCCGGCTTGCGGATCAAAACATTCCCGGTTTTATCTTTTTCAAATTGCAGCCCAAACTGCTTGGCTACAGATATTACATAATCCGCTATTGCTTCTTCTTTGCCTGATGAACGCGGTATTTGCCGAATTTTATCAAAGTATTTCCAGAGTAATGCGGGTTCCAAACCTGTGAGCACTGACATATGAACCTCCTGAAATGATTGTATATAATTCCCTTACCTGTGAATATACAACAAGTTAAATGAAAATTCAAGTAAACTCTTTTCGGAAGGCAGGATAACTGTACAAGAAGGCCATATGAAAAACTCCCCTAAGCACATGAATATTAATCAATTAACCCAAACAAGCATAAACCATGCATCAATAAAAAATAAATCTGCATTCATTAAAATCTTGTAAAAACCATGTTTATTGTATAATACCCAATCCATTACTAAAAGTAACAGGCTCAACAAATGCAGCTTTCTTCCTGGTTTTAACCACTGCGTTTGGTGAGCCTGTAAAAATAGTAGTTATTTGTTCAGGTTATCAGTTGAAAAATTTATTTTTCATAAATTGAAATGCTGCCGTTAACGGTGCCAAGCGAAATCTTGTTACCGCCGCCGTTGATTTTGCCGTCAACATTTTTATTACTCCACATTCCTTCCAATTGAAGTGGGAAATCGGTATGTATTGAACCATTCACTGTGGACATGGAAAGATCGGCTGCGGTGGACTTGGGCATGGTCATACTGATGCTGCCGTTCACCGTATGTAAGCGCATATCATTTGATAAATTGCTTTCATCAATTTCAACCTCAATGCCGCCATTCGTGGTGCCGGCATCAACAGCGCTATGCATTTCTTTGGCGGATATTTTGCCATTGACCGTTTGCAATTTTGCCAAACCAGCAAGATTAACAGTTTCAATCGTGCCATTTACTGAATTCAGATCAACCTGAACATTCCGGGGAACTTGGACAGTAAAATCGACCTGAACTGACGGATTGTGGGACCCGAACAGCATTTTAAAGAAATCTTCGCCGCGCGCTTTGGGATGCTCAGGTTGAATATAAAGCTCATCACCGCTTTTTTCAACTTTGATCTCTACCTGTTCGATAAACTCTTCAGCCCGGGACGAACTTGATGCTTTTACTTCAATAACGGCATAAATGTGAACCTCATCATTGTCCCATGATTCCACAAAAATTTTACCGTTGACATTTTTAACATTCACAGTCCCTTCTGCGGCAAGATCGACTGTTTGTTCGAACTCTTTGGTTACGGTACGTGAAAAAGCCGTCCCGGCGAAAATTAATAAACCCACAACAATCGTTGTTTGTAACTTGTTCATTATGCACCTCCTGTTATGCTTTTTTTACGTTTTAATCGGGAACAAGTTACAAAACAATAAAGCCGGTTAATTAAAAACATTAACCGGCTTTATTAATAACCAGAGATTAGAATTACGCCTTGTTCAGAGCTAACTTATTTTTAGCTGCCCTGGCCGCCTTTTTGGCTGCGCGTTTTTCTCTTCTTCGTAAAGCATACAATTCAAAAACGATATAAATAACCGGCACTTCAACCAACGTCAGAACAGTAGCGACTATTAATCCACCCATAACCGCGCGGGCTAAAGGAGCCCAGGCTTCGCCGCTTTCGCCAAGCCCCAGCGACATCGGCAACATGGCCAGAATTGTGGTCATAGCGGTCATTAATACCGGGCGCATTCTAATTTTCCCGGCCTGCATAGTCGCTTCAAACAGTTCCATGCCACGAGCCCGTAACTGGTTAACATAATCTACAAGTACAATACCGTTATTTACTACCACACCTACCAAAATAATAATACCAATCAGGGCCATAACGCTCAGGTCGGTATTGGTAATCAACAGCGCAGCTGCCACACCAATGAATGACATGGGAATGGTGAATAAAATGATGAACGGATCGACAAAGGACTCAAACTGCGAGGCCATAACCATATAAACAAGCACGATCGCCACCATCATAGCAATTGCAAGATACATAAATGATGTTTGCATATCTTCTGCCGCGCCGCCGATTTCAGTACGAAAATCATTGGGAATTGAAACCTGTTTCACAGCATTTTGTACGTCGCGTGTTACACCGCGTAAATCGCGTCCGGACACATCAATATTCAAACTGATGATACGTTCCTGGTCTTCGCGGCTGATTTCCTGCGGCGCCCTGGTATAATCGACATTGGCAATGGAGCGCAACGGCACTTGCCGACCGGTCGGCGTCATAACTAAAATGCCTTCAACATCCTCTTTTTTGGTACGGTGTTCTTTGTCAAATTGCACCCGGATATCGTACTCGTTGCCCTGGTCGCGAAAGCGCGTGGCTACGGAGCCCAGAATACTGGTGCTGACAACGCTACCGACCTGCGCAGTGCTCAGACCGAGGTCGGCGATCCGTTGTCGATCCAGGTTAATATGCAATTCCGGGGTTGGATTATCCATAGATTTTTCCGTTTCAACTACACCCTTGATAGTTTTCACTTTTTCATCAATGGTATTGATCAACGCATCGGCAACCTGCAAATCGTGTCCAATTACTTTGATCACAATATCGCCGGCGTTGCCAAACATCGTTGCTTCGCCTCGATCCGCAAACGAGACGTCTGCGTCCGGTATGTTCTGCAGTTTGGCGCGCAAATCATCTTTAATCTCATCCGCACCCCGTTTTCGTTTAGTCATACTCGGTAAACGGAGAGTTACATGGCCTTGCGCAGACGCTTTGGATGAGAATAATGCCATGATCCCCTCTCCCTGGCCAAAATTGGAAAAATTAAGTTCAGCTTCAGGAACACTTTCCATTAAAATGGTATTGATTTGACTCATGGTTCGTTCCATTTCATCCAGGCTTGTTCCCGGTGTGCGGTCGACAGTGATGCCGATATAGCCATCATCGCCTTGAGGCATAAACTCACCGCCGCGCACAGCAATAAAAACAACAGATAATATGAAAGCAACCAAAGTAGTATAAAGCACTGTTTTACGGTGATGCAAAGCCCATTTCAGTTGCTTTGCATAAAAAACGTGTAAATCTTCTACCCATTTGCCAATTTTATTACTCAGCGTTCCAACCCAGCTATCGTGCTGAAGCGGGGCTACCGAGGTAATAAAACGCGACGACATCAACGGGATCAAGGTCAATGCCACCAACAGGGAAACCGATAATGAAAAACAAATAGTAATTACCATTTCCCGGAATAACTGCCCGGCAATTCCCGGTACAAACAAAATCGGTACAAATACTGCCAGTGTGGTCAAGGTGGAGGCGGTAATAGCCATGGCGACTTCGGAAGTCCCATGGTTGGCAGCATCTACAGGTGTTGCTCCATCCTCTCGGTATCTGAATATCGTTTCCAACACAACTATCGAGTTATCTACCAACATACCCACAGCCAGGGCCAGACCGGCCATGGAAACAATATTTAACGTTAATCCGGCTTGATCCATAACGGCAAATGTAAGCACAATTGAAACCGGAATGGTAATGGCAACAATGAGCGAACTGCGTATGTTGCGCAGAAAAAACAACAGAACCAAAAAGGTCAACAAAATAGCCTGCCAGGCGGAATTGCTAAGATTGGACATTGATCGTTTGATAAAGTCGGACTGATCCCAAAACACTTCCAGCTTTACGCCTTTGGGCAATTCGGTCTCAATTCTTGAAATTTGTTTGAGCACATTCCGGCACGTGGATACGGTATTGGCATCCGACTGCTTTTGTACCATCAGCATAACTGCGGGTTTACCGTTTTCCCAAATCCGTTGCCGCTGCTCCTTAAAGCCATCTTCCACTCGCGCCACATCCTTGATGCGAATGATACTGCCGTTAATGGCGGCAACGCTGGTGTTTTCAACTTGCTCCAGGCTTTCATATTCACCGGCGGTTTGGATGGTGAACTCTTGCTGCGCGTTTTCAATAAAACCGGAGGGAATTTGCAGATTATTGGCCTGCAACGCTGCTGTTACCTGTTGAATGGATATATTATGCGCCCGCAGCCGGGCGGGATCGACCAATACCCGGATTTCACGGCTCATACCACCGGAAGTAAATGCAGAAGCAACTCCGGCAATACGCTCCATGCGCGGTTCAATATCATGTTCCGATATATAACGGAGTTCCGCCTGACCATGCAATTCAGAAGTAACCGCAAAATAAATGATCGGTTGTGTTGATGGGTCGAATGAAAAAACCATCGGCTCGGTCACATCTTCGGGCAGAACATCGCGAATAAATTCCATATTATTACGCACATCAATTTCGGCCTGGTTCATGTCGGTGCCCCAGTCGAATTCCAACATAACCAGGGATAATCCCTGTGAAGTGGTGGAGGTTATCGATTCCACGTTTTCTACAGAAGCCACTGTTTCCTCAATTGGCCGTGTTACGACTGTTTCGATGTCGAATGGACCTACACCCGTATATTGGGAAATGATGGCTATGATCGGAAATTCCATTTTTGGATAAAGATCAAGCTTGAGGCGCATCAGCGAAAACAGGCCGAATCCCACTGCAATGAGATAAAGCATTGCAAAGGTAACACCTCGCCTGACCGATACTTCGGTTATTTTCATAAGCTACCACCTTCCGTCACTATATTAATAACACTCTGATCACGCAAATTGTTAACACCTTCTACAACTATTTTTTCACCAACATTGATTCCGGAATCAACGGCAACATTAACATGGTTAACATAAGTTATGCCTAGTTTCCGTTGCTCAACGGTGCTGTCTTTAACGACAAATACATAATAATTTTTAACCACTTCGTCTTTACCGGCAATCCGCTGCAGAGTGGTGTTTTCTACCGTGGCGTATCTTGGTACTACGATTACATTTGCCAGTGAACCGGTAATAACATTGACCCTGGCAAACATGCCGGGTTTTAACTTTTTACCGGGATTATTGATGATGACCTCGACTTCCGCCATGCGGGTCAAAGGATCGAGTACCGGGCTGATCTTGACAACCTTGCCCTCAAACACATCATTCGGGTAACTTTTTACTGTTATCTCAGCTTTTTGGCCAATAGCCAGTTTGCCCAGGTCTTCTTCGGTAGCATCGAATTTAATTTTCACTCTTTCCATTTGTACCACAGTAACCAGGGGCATAGCCATACTGGCCATATCGCCGGCTTCAAAATACTTTTTACCGATAATGCCGCTGATCGGCGCTTCGACCACAGTATCTTTATAATTGGTCTTGGCCGTATTGACGGCAGCATCGGCTTGCAGTAACTGCGCCTTGGCGGCTTCATACTGAGTTTTAACGGCGTCATATTGCTGCTTGCTCATGGCATTTTCCTGGTACAGACGTTCAGCGCGGTCAAACTCGGCCTTTAAATTGGCTTCCTGCGCTTGTGCGGCCGTTAATCCCGCCTGAGCTTGTTCCAGGCCGTTCTTTATGGTCGGGGCATTGATCTGGGCAATGGGGTCGCCTTTGGCAACATAATTACCTTCCTCGACAAAGAATTTTTCAATGCGATCAGGCACTTTGGAAAAGACTTTGACTTCAACTTCGGCGTTTATATCACCGTTATAAGTAACAGATTTTACAATTTCACCCAAATTTACCGTCTCAACCTTAACCGGTATTTTGGCTTCTTTTTTGGTTTCAGTACTGCTGCAATGCAGGGAAAAAACAGCGGTAATGACAATTAAAACTAACGCAAAATACTTTTTCATTAAATGATCTCCCATCTATTTTTATTATAATACGTTTTCAAGCATACCGGCAACCTTGCGTAACTGGTACCGGGCCATTTGATACTCATAAATCGAGGTTACATAATTCAACCGCGCCTGTCGCAGGGCAAGTTGCGAATTGAGAACATCCAACTGGGTATTGGTGCCCTCCTGGTACATCATATTTGCCAGGCGCAGCGCTTCTGTAGCCAGCCCAACCGATTGATCAGCAGCCTGGAATTTTTCACTGGCTTCTTTGAATTTATTATACGAAACTTCAACTTCGGCCATAATCCCATCGGTTACCTGCTTTTCAGTATCCAGCATGATCTTGTGATCTAAACGGGCTTTTTGATATTGCTTGCTGTTTTTAAATCCGGTAAATAAAGGGATCTGCAAACTCACAGCCGAGGTAAAGCCTTTGCTGAAATTATTCTGGGCCAGTTTAAAATCATTGCGCATATCCAGGTACGAATAATCGGTTTGGAAAAACACCTTGGGCATAAAACTGCTGCGCGCGATATTGACGCCTTTTTTAGCGATATATTCCTGATCCTGCAAAACCAGCAGTTCAGGGCGTAGCCGCATGGCCATTTCCTGTACTTCCTGCAGCGTCATTTTACCAAAATCGTCATCGGCATACAAAAAGACGCCTTCGACTTTGATCTGCTCATCGCGGGGCAAGCCCAACACCGTGCGTAGTCCCGTCAGCGCCGATTTGTTATTATTACGAGCCGAGATCACCTGCGGTTTCAGGTTAGCGACTTCCACTTCGGCGCGCATTTTATCAAAACCTGAGGCGGAACCGACATTGTACTTTTTGGTCACAACATCCAGGTTGGCTTCAGTTTGCGCCAGGGCTTCCTCCTGCACATGCACAATTTCGCCGGTCACCAGGCAGGCATAAAAAGCATTGGCCGCCTGGTAAATAAGGTTCTGTTTTTTGGATTTCAGATTTTGCTCGGCGCTGCGCTCTACGGCATAGGCGATTTGAATACCGGATAATCCGGCGCCGCCCAAAAATATCGGCTGGGTAAGGGTTGCGCCATAAGAAAAGGTATTTTCCATGCCAAAGGAAATCTGTACATAATCCGGCATATTGGCAAAATCCGGAAAAATCTCACCGACTGACGGCGGCAACATCATTTTCAAAAAGTTGGGCATTGTATTAGTTTGAATTTCCCAGGCATGCTGCAAGGCAGCCGAGCCATTCACCTGCGGTAAAATAGTGGAATAAGCCTCCCAAACACCGGCTTTAGCTTTGGATAGTTCTTTTTCCGCCATTTTCAGTTCCGGGTTGTTTTTTAGCGCCAATTCTACACTTCCGTCCAGGGTTAACACTCTTTCCTGGGCATGCACATTCAGAAACAATAGAGCAGTAAACAGTCCGGTCAAAAGCAGTTTTTTAAGATGTAATGTCATTTTTTTCTCCCGCTATAACAATTTTTTGTAACACACTAGTTAGCTTTATTTTTAATACCATATAACAATATCCCGGCAAGATTTTCTGCCAGTTCTTCCGACAAAATCCGTTCTTTTTTGGCAAACTGCTGCATAATAAAGTGCATAAAAATTCCCATAAAAACATGGGCGGCTATCTCTGGTTGTAAAGACTTGTCAAATTCACCCGATTCGATCCCTTCACGAAACAAGCCAACAATAGTTTGCTCTTTTCTGCCGGCCATAACTTTAAAATTCTTCAGGAAATCCGTCTTTTCTGCCGAGCATGCCAAATTGGAAAAAAATTTGGTAAACTCGGGAAAAAGCACACAGGCATGAAAAAATTTTTTCATAATCAACGTCAGCTTTTCACCGGCAGTAATCGGCATTACAATCACTTCATCCAGAGCCGAAAACAGGTGCGATACACCGGTTTCCGCCAGTTCCCGGTAAATGCCTTCTTTGCTGCCAAAGTAATAATAGATCATCGGTTTGGAAAGCCCGGACTGCTCGGCTATTTCCCGCATCGAAACGGCATTGTAACCTCGTTCTGCAAATAACCGGGCGGCCGCAGTAAATATCTTTTTTTTTGTATTATATTCAACGCTATTTATATCAATTGGTTGTTGCACTTGTTCCTCTTCTCATATTTTTATTTACCGAACGGTAAGTATATGAGACGTGTATTTTTGTAAAAAGTTTCAAAGAAAAAATTTTTTTCTAGTTTTTCAAAACTGGGCGCTTGAACTTTTTTCTGATCTGCTTTAGAACTGAACCCGGTTATTACCGAAACTAAATAGAACAGAAATCAATATTTAAGTTCGTATTAAAATATTTCGAAAGAGGATTCTCACAACTCTGCAAGATTCCCTGGTTTACTTCCCGGAATGGTCAATTCTTTAAACCGATAACAATTCCACATCGGGAGTTGAAATTTTTATTGTAATGCTTTCAATTCAGTTTGATTTCGGAGATCGTCCTTAATACTCTAGTTTAATCATTACGCGCCAATATCCCATAAAAATAGAACTTGATTATTTCATCGGCGACTCCACCGGTTGAATCATACATTTTGAGCAAATTTTTATCTTTACCGGCTTCGAATAAAATATTAAGCATATAATTGATGAACTCTGGCTTTATATCCGGCCTGATATCACCGTCTTTCTGACCCTGTATAAAAATATCAATGAATTCCTTCATGAAATATTCATGCTGGGTATCCAGCAATTGCTTAACTTCGGGCAACGGATTTTGCACCAGTTCGTGCCACAAGTCCAGGCACATGAATTCGGTTTGTTTACGTTTCATATCTATTAATAGTCGTACTTTATCAGGGAATTCAATATCGGCTGTGACAATTTTATTAAAATCTGTTATCCCTTCCTCAAAAAGGGCTTTTAATAATTTTACGATCAGATCGGTTTTATTCTGAAAAAATTTGTAAAAAGTCATTTTACTAACATTAGCCGTTTCGCAAATTTCCTCAATCGCAACCCGGCGAAGGCCATACTTGTAAAATAATTGTTGAGCGGCATTCATTATCTGCTGATATTTTACATTTGCTGTTATTTCATTTTTTTCATTCACTTACGATACTCTTAAATACTTACGTTTTTTTATTTTTTTACAATTTCAGTATATTAATACAGAAAACGTATTAATAAAATGCAAGTGATTTTTAATACTCGATTGTAAAGTAAACCCCTTTTACCTATTAAAATTTATTTCTCCTGGATTACTTGAACAAATATCCTTTTTAACGCCCCGGTGGTTTTCCATGTAGCTATGCCAAAGGGCCGGGATGGCAGCACCTCGGCGCGCAGGGATAGCTTTTGTTCACCTTTTACAAAATTGACCACTTGCTGACTATCGATCCATGCCTGAATGCTATCGGTTGTTACCCGCAGACGGATATGATACCAGCGATCCTGCGTAAAACGCTTCATCATACCGGTGGCATTCTCCGAGGCATCGCGGCCGTCGATGCAGCTCAAACCTACAACCGTGCCGCCCCAGCCGCTGATAATAAGGCTGCAATATTCTTCTCCAACCGGAAAGGTCATGCCGCAAAAGAAATCATTCCCCTCGATGCGTTTGGCATCCAGGGTCACTTCATAGTCACTCCTGGGGAAACTATCTACCCACCGTATGCCCGAACAGGTCACGCCTTTTTCAATAATTATAGTACTGTCCTGCACTGTTACTTGTCCGCCGCCGGTAAAATCCGATACTTGCCAGCCGTCAAGCGAGACCCCGTTAAAAAGTGACTGCTTTACAAGTACATCCGTTTCGTTGTCTGGAATATCATCGGCCGCCGTTATTCCGAAAAATCCCCCGCAAATTATAATAATAAAAATAATTGACCAGAATCCAGTTTTCTTCATATTATCTCACCAAAAGCAGGATGAAGCTGAAACCAGCTTCATCCTGTAATAGATTATATTGCCTGGCCGCCGCGTTCTTCGGTACGAATGCGGATGCATTCCTCCAGCGGGGTGATGAATATTTTCCCATCACCAACCTTGCCGCCGCCCGGTGACTTGGCAGATTTGATAATGGTATTTACGGTAATATCCACAAAAGCATCGTTCACGGCAATATCGAGCCTGATCTTGGGTACCAGGTTGGGTATAACCTTTTTGCCGCGATATATATCTTCATCAACCTGGCGGCCATGCCCGGAAACCCGGCTGACCGTGATGCGCGTAATTTCGGCTTCTATTAACGCCTCACGCACCTGGTCCAGTTGATCTTCCTGTATTATGGCGGTTATCAGTTTCATAATTTTATCCTCTAACTTGGGTTAAGCATTCCATAACCATGTTCGCCATGGTAACTGCTGTCCATTCCGGCCATTTCTTCTTTAGCAGTGGACCGGAAACCGACAACTTTATCAAGCACAAAAACCAGAATGAATGTAACAATAGCATCATAAGCAATAGCCAAACTGACTGCAACAGCCTGAACGCCTAACTGATGCCAGACGCCCCAACTGCCGCCGCTTATTGCTACAGCGTCTTCCATCCAGCTTTTGCGGATAAAAAATGATAACATGATCGCACCAACAATACCGCCAACGCCATGCACGCCAAAGGCATCGAGACTGTCATCATAACCGAGCTTGTTTTTAACAACAATCGCCTGGTAGCAGACAAAGGAAGCAATGGCGCCCAATGCCATAGCGCCGGCCGGCTGCACAACTCCCGCCGCCGGGGTTACCGCAACAAGACCTGCCAGAATACCGCTGGCAAATCCTAATGCTGTGGCTTTACCCTGGTGAATACCTTCAATAATCATCCACATTAATGCGCCTGCTGCCGCGGCTACCTGGGTTGCGGTCAGCGCCTGGGCGGTACTTAATCCGCTGGAAATACTGCTGCCGGCATTGAACCCAAACCAACCGACCCACAGCAAACCGGCGCCGATCATAGTGATAACCAGGTTGCTGGGCGGCATAGCAGTAGAGGGATAACCACGCCGCGCGCCAAGGTAAATTGCGGCAACCAGTCCGCTTACACCTGCAGAAATATGAACGACTGTGCCGCCGGCAAAATCGATAGCGCCTTTGGCGCCCATATTGAACAAAAAGCCATCCGACGCCCACACCCAATGACACAGGGGATTGTAAACCAGCAGCCCCCATAACGCAATAAAAATACAATAGGTTTTAAAACGTACCCGCTCGGCAAACGCCCCGGCGATCAAAGCGGGTGTAATAATGGCAAACTTGCCCTGGAACATGGAAAAAACATATTCCGGGATGCCGGCTTCCATAATAGAATTGTCGATACCGGCAAGAAACAGGTACTGCATATTCCAGCCGATCCAACCGCCCAGCACATTGGGGCCAAAACACATGCTGTACCCGCAAATGATCCACAGAACACTCATAATTCCCATGGCCGCAAACGAATGCATCATCGTGCCGAGCACGTTTTTGGTACGTACCAGTCCACCGTAAAACATAGCCAGCCCGGGTATCATCAGCAAAACCAGGGCAGTGGAGGTCAGCATCCAGGCGGTAGCGCCGGTGTCTACTCCATCGCCCTGCAGGGCAAATGCGGAATTGGCAAAGACAATGACCAGTAAACAAATTGTAAATAAAATGACTTTTTTGTTTTGTTTCATAGCGCCTTCCTTATTAAATTCAGGTTAGTGTGATTTAGTGTTTCCCGTCGGTTATAAAATACATAAAATGTAGATATTTTCAAATTGTAAAATTGTGTACCGGATAGATAAAACATATTACAGCCAGGTTCATATTTTAACAAGAAACTTAATAATCAGGACATCTCAGGAAACAAACCCTTCATCATTACGTATAGCTTTATGAATTCACACCAACTATTTACATCAAAAAATCATAAACCAGGGAGTATAAAATGAAGAAACTTTTACCGCTTTTTTTATTGCTTCTTTTATTAACAAATACCCTGATGGCCGGTGAAACCGATTCGCTGTCTACCGGTTCTTCCCCTGCCCTCAACCTCAGGATTAATGAATGTGGTCTGAGTATTGGCAATTCCAGCCGCCATACCGGGCTGCGTATTAACCTCATCGACAAAAATCTGCAGGAAATTAACGGCATCAACATTACTCTGTGGAAAGCCGCTAAAAATCCCACCGGCACGATCAACGGCCTGGCTATTGGTTTAGCGGGCCCGGAAGCGCATGAAATCAATGGAATTGCCATTGGCGGCGTAGGCGCAGGCGCGGATTATATTAACGGTTTTTCATTTGGATTGCTTGGAACCGGCGCGGGTAATGATATTACAGGTATTGCCATTGGTGGTCTGGGCGCCGGAGCCGGTGATAATTTTTCCGGTTTTGGCATGGGCTTGCTCGGCCTGGGCGCCGGGAAAAACTTTAAAGGTATAGGCCTGGCCGGTTTGGGTATTGGTGCCGGTGAGAACTTTACCGGTTTTGGCCTGGGTCTACTTGGTATTGGTGCCGGGGAAAACGCCACAGGCATCATGCTTGGTGGATTGGGCGCCGGCGCTGGTGAAAATATGAGCGGTATAGTAATCGGCGGTCTGGGCGCAGGTGCCGGTGAAAACCTGACCGGATTGGTGTTTGGCCTGTTTGGCGCGGGCGCCGGTGAAGACCTGACCGGTATTGCCATTGCCGGGTTAGGCGCCGGCTGTGGCAGCAATTTGACCGGCTTGGCTTTCAGTCCCGTGGGAGTTGGCGCCGGTGATAAAATTAAAGGAATTGCCATCGGCGGTTTGCACGTGCGCACCCCGGAACTGGTCATCTTTGGCGCCAGCAGTTACCTGAAAGCGGAAAAGCTGACCGGCGTCGGCCTGGGCGGCCTGGTAAAAACCGATTACAGCAACGGATTGACCATTGCTCTCATCAATGTTACCGACAATCTCAATGGCGTTCAGCTAGGAGTTCTAAACTGGGCCGGTAATAATGCCAAATTTTTACGGCTGCTTCCGGTAATAAACATGCACATATAAAACCAATCCAATCCCCTTATAAAATATAAAAAGCCCGGAACTAGCCGGGCTTTATTATTTATGCTAATCAGGCTGAAGCAATATATTCTTTGATGCTTTCAGCAATGGTATTCCAGGTCCACAACCGTTTTTCATCATCGCTTTCCAGCATGGTTATGCGGAATCCGTAACGGCTGCAACAAAAGCCGGTCAGCGGCACAACGCATATTCCTTTTGCACCCAGCAGGTAATACACATATCGTTTATCCGGCTTTACATCCTGCACATGCTCCTCGATGAATTTGCGGATTTGCTCGTTTTCGATTGCCAACCTTTGCCGGTCATTCAATACTCCCTCGTTAAACAGAATGGACATATAGAAAGCGCCTTGCGGCCGGGTTACATAGATCCCTTTAACCTGCGAAAAAATGTTATATGCTTCATTCACACGCTTTTCAAACATCTTTTGCCGCATTTGCAAGTGTGGAATATAACGCGGATCGCCCATCACCCGTGGGATGGAATACTGCGGCAAACTGGTTGAACATACCTCGAGCATTTTCGCATTGATCAGGCTTTTGATATAGCGCTGAAAATCGGGATAACGCTGCTGGTTAAACACTTCGATCCAGCCGCAGCGCGAACCGGGCCAGGGATACTCTTTTGAAATACCACGCAGGGCAATGCCGGGCACCTCGCCGATCACTTCGCTGAGGTGTACGGATTTGGCGCCGTTATAAACAATGTGCGCATAAATCTCATCGCACACCACAAACAGCTTGTAGCGCCGGGCAATATCCACCATTTTCAGCAACAACTCTTTCGAATACACCGTACCCGTCGGGTTATCGGGATTGATAATGAGCATACCGGCAATGGAATCGTTGTATTTTACTTTATTTTCCAGATCAACAAGATCGGGCATCCAGTTTTTCTTCGGGTCCAGTTCATAAGTAAGATGTTCGTAGCCCGAATGGGCAGCTTCGGCGGAAGAATGCGTAGAATAGGCGGGCGACGGTCCGATCACCCTGGCTTCACGCTTGAGAAATCCGAACACCTTGGCCACGGCATCGCCGAGGCCGTTAAAAAACACAATGTCGTTCATGGTTACCTGGCAGCCGCCGCGTTCATTCACTTTTTGTGCCAGAAATTTCAATGTTTCTGTAACACCGCGGGTGGCGGCATAACCATAGGTACTGTCCTGGCTCACCAGGTCGATAATTATTTCTTTAATCCAGTCCGGTAGTTTTTCGCCTTTCTGGATCGGGTCGCCGATATTTTCCCAGACAATGTCCAGGCCCATATCCTTCAATTGCACGCCAACATCGACGATCTCGCGGATTTCGTACGAAAGCTGGCTGGACCCTTCGTGTACAATGTTTCTACGCATTTTTAAACCCTTAGATATTGAACCGTCGGCAGGCTGTTGCCGGTCGTTTACCGGTATTTTTCTGCCGTTAAAAAACAATAATATACTATAATTTATAACGTAATGCAATGCAGAAAAGAAATTTCCCTGGGGTTAATAATTGCTTCCCTCCTCGGACGGGGTCGAAGATCCGCCAAAGGCGGAGATGTTCCCCATGCCGTACATTAAAGCCGGACATTTTGTCCGGCGATAATCCAAAACGTACCTAAAGCTCGGACCGGGGATGTTCCCAGGTCCGCTCATTTACGCCGGACATGCTGTCCGGTGTTAATCCAAAACGTACCTTTCTGAACATTATTGTAACAGTTATAATCAAACAATCGAATCTTTGTAAATATGCGTATATTGCATACTTTTCAGAATTTATCTCTTGCTTAATTTTCGGGGTATATACCCCGTCTATTTTACGCCCTGAGGAACATCCTCAGGGCGAGTTAAATTAAAATTCAAAATAATCATTAATAGATATCTCCCAAAGTGGTTCCTATTATTTCCTATAATGATAAATATTTTTACACGAACAACAAACCCATGAACCTGATAAATATACTTGAAGCCTTATCAATGCTTTTTCTTTATCATAACAACGCTGACAATACGGACCTTCTTTGCCATTTGCATTGTCAAGCCAGTAATATGGAGCTTCATATCTTAGATTACCTTTAATTTCCAATGCTTTTTCTAACTCATTAATTTTTTCATCTTTTTCAATTATTATTGTTTGTATGTTAGCAATGTTAATTTTGGCATCCGCAAGAGCTGTCATAAGATCTGATAATTTAATATTCATTTCAGCATTCTTTAATGATGAATTGATATCAATAAGATATTTTGCAATATCTACTGCAGTCTTAATGCCAGACAAAGTGGATGATATCATTGTTAAATCAGTCATGATTTTCGCCTTTCGTTATTAATAGAACAATAATAATTTAAGACATGAAACTTTGAGTGATAAATAATTAATTTTTATTAAAAACGAGCAATTACATTAAATGAATCCTGAAAAACATTAAAAAATGCGTAATTCTTTACGTTTGGAATATGAGTGCTTGGATATGCAATTCCATCAATTTTATGGTATTTACAACACTGAGCAAAAAAATTCGGTACCAAATATTCTGTTTTATAAGGACTATCATATTGAGCTGGTTTATTACACAATTCGAAAATAGGAGCAACAAGTTTTGATATATCAATTATACATAAAGCTCGTTTAAGTATAACTTTGATTATTGTGATTTTTTTACAACTTTTATCATCAATACCAAATTCAGCCTCTACAGCCTTTTTTTTATCAGAAAAATATAATGTTTGCAAACCATGTGGATTGAAGCGGCCTTGTGATGGTTTACCATAAGGAGCAACAAACATTTGATTATTAACATATGGAATATTTTGATTTTGTTCCCAAGGCCTACCGCGAAATAATTTTATATTATTAATAGTTCTTTTCTCAATTGTGGGAATATATTTAAATAATTTTTGTCCAATTTTATGTTTTGTTCCTAACATTGGTTTGTCTGATAAAAAATCAAAAAAATCATCTGCATCTTTATTACTAATATTTAATAAGACTTGAATTCCTATAAAATCTTTTAACATTTCAATTGGGAATGTATGCTTTAAATCTTCTTTTATTGGATAATGATAATCTCGGCATAAAATATTTGGTTGCCCTGATTGATTAATGAGGTCAATCGCTAATCTATAACTTGAATTATTTAAATCTAATTTATTGGAAAGATTTTCCCAAATTGGTCTATGAGGTTCGTACCAACCAATAAGACCACTATTTAATTCTACAACTGGCTTAATCTGTTCCCATAAATTATATTTTCGATAACTATCATTATCAAAAATATCTAATAAGGGTTTATAACTTTCATCAAAATATGGATATAGAAATCGTTCTATTTCTTGTTGTTTCCTAATGTTTTCTAAAAAAGTAACATTTTTTCTCACATCATCGGGGGGGTAAATTGACTGAATTGATGCTCTTTGTTGTATTAAATTGTCAATATCTTCTGGGCAAACCTGCTTTCTTTGCTTCGCAAGTTCCTTTATTTTTTTCATATTATTATGAAAATTGGTATTTTCCAAGAAATCACCCATAAAATAATGAGTTAGTATTTTTTTTTTTTGTCCCATTATCTTGTATAGATATGAACAAAGAAATAGTGTTATTCAACCCAAGACTCCCACCTTCCCACTCATCACCCTATATATAAAAAATTCCGCAATAACAAGCAACAATTAATTCAAAATTATTATAATTTCCCCACATAAAAAAATCCCCTCCAACCCCCACATACAACTTGCAAAATATAAAATATATTACTACTTTATAGTTTCTACCCTAAATGTAAAAAGTGACAGTTATTATTGAATAATCATAAATTCATTTTCCTCAAGGAGAGCGAATGAAAATAGCAGTCCCAAAAGAAATTATCCCCGGCGAACAACGGGTGGCGCTGACGCCCAATGTTATCGGCAAGCTGGCCAAGTCCGGATTTGAGGTCGTCATCGAAACCGGCGCCGGCGCAGAGTCCGGTCACCCGGATGCAGATTATCAGGCCGCGGGCGCAGCTATCGCCGCCTCGGTTCAGGAATTATATAAAGACGCGCAGGTCATCCTCAAAGTGCGTCCCCCGGCGCCGCACCCCGTCAGCAAAAAACATGAAATCGAACTCTATCCTGAAGGCGCGGTATTGATCTGCTTCCTGGAAATTCTGCGCAACCCGGAAATTGCCACCCTGCTCGCCAAACACAAGGTCACCGCATTCAGCATGGACACCGTGCCGCGCATCAGTCGCGCGCAGAGCATGGACGCGCTGTCGTCCCAGGCATCGGCAGCCGGTTACAAAGCCGTGCTCATCGCCGCCGAAGCATCGCACAAATTCTTCCCCATGCTCACTACCGCCGCCGGCACCATTCCCCCAGCCAAAGTGTTTGTCATTGGCGCGGGCGTAGCTGGCTTGCAGGCCATTGCAACCGCCAAACGCCTGGGCGCTACTGTGGAAGGCTTTGATATTCGTCCCGCCGCCAAAGGCGAGGTAGAAAGTTTGGGCGCCAAATTCGTGCAGGTAGACCTGGGCGAAGCCACCGAATCCGGCGGCGGCTATGCCAAAGAGGTTTCGGAAGAAGCGCGTAAAAAAGAACACGAAGTTGTCCATCAGCATGTTGCCGCTGCGGATATTGTTATTACCACCGCGGCCGTGCCGGGCAAAAAAGCCCCGTTGCTGGTCACCTCCGATATGGTTAAAGCCATGAAACCCGGCAGTATTGTCGTGGATATGGCCGTGGAACAGGGCGGCAACGTGGAAGGCTCGAAACCCGGTGAAACGGTGCAGGTCAACGGCGTCAAAGTAATGGGCCCGCTCAACCTGCCCTCTAAAATGTCCATCCATACCAGCATGATGTACGCTAAAAACATCACCACGCTGCTGGCGCTGCTGGTAAAAGATAAGCAAATGCAAATTGATTTTGAGGATGAGATCGTCAAGGGCAGTTGTATTACCCACAACGGTGAGATCATCCATGAACAGACCAAAAAATTATTGAATTAATACAGTATATCAGGAAAGGAACGTGCCATGCCTGAAGGATTGCTCATAGGCATAGAAGTTTTTGTGCTGGCGATGTTTGTCGGCTTTGAAGTGATAACCAAAGTGCCGCCGACGCTGCACACGCCGTTAATGTCCGGCGCCAATGCCATTTCCGGTATTGCTATTATCGGCGCCTTGCTGGTTGCCGGCGGTAAAAACGACCTTGTGGATACTATACTTGGCGTTATCGCCGTAATTTTTGCAATGATCAACGTGGTCGGCGGTTTTATGGTAACCGACCGGATGCTGCAGATGTTTAAAAAGAAACCCACAGAAAAGTGAGAAATGAATTATGACTACCATTATTGAATTATCATATATCCTGGCGGCATCGCTGTTCATCATCGGCCTCAAATACATGAGCGCCCCGGCCTCAGCGCGGCGCGGTAATTTGATTGGCGCCATCGGCATGCTGCTGGCCATTGTTGTTACCCTGCTGGATCGGCAGATTGTCAGCTTTACCTGGATCATTGTCGGTATGGTCATCGGCTCGGCTGCCGGCTGGGCATCGGCCAGGTATGTTAAAATGACCGCCATGCCGCAAATGGTGGGACTCCTCAACGGCTTTGGCGGCGGCGCTTCGGCGCTGGTGGCGGTTGCGGAATTCCTTAAACTGGCGAAAAATCCCCCTCTGCCAATGGACAGTTCCATTACGATCATTCTCGGTGTATTTATCGGCGGCATTACACTGACCGGTAGTTTTATGGCCTATGCCAAACTGGAAGGTCTGGTATCCGGCTCGCCCATCACTTTTCCGTTGCAAAAACCCCTTAACGCTATACTTATACTGACTATTCTGGCGCTCTCGGTATACCTGGTCGGCTGGACGCCCAATATGCTGTTCTTTTGGATAATCGTAGCCATATCGTTAATTTATGGGGTGCTGTTCGTTCTGCCCATTGGCGGCGCTGATATGCCGGTGGTTATCTCTTTGCTCAACTCGTTTTCGGGGTTGGCTGCCTGCGCGGCCGGTTTTGTGGTTGAAAACAACGTATTAATCGTCTCCGGTTCGCTGGTTGGCGCGGCAGGTTTGATCCTGACGCAGATCATGTGCAAAGCCATGAACCGTTCTTTGACCAATGTGCTGTTCAGCGCTTTCGGCACCGGCGATAGCGCCGCTGGCGCTGCCGGCAGCACCAGCGATAAAACCGTCCGCTCGGTGGACTCGGAAGAAGCGGCTATGGTCATCGGTTATGCGCAAACTGTGATTATTGTACCCGGTTACGGCATGGCCGCCGCCCAGGCACAACACGCCGTGCGCGAATTGACGGAATTGTTGCAAGGGCGCGGCGTAGAGGTGAAATTCGCCATCCACCCGGTAGCGGGACGTATGCCCGGCCACATGAACGTTCTGTTGGCAGAAGCCAATGTGCCCTATACCCTGCTGCACGATATGGACGATATAAATCCAGAATTCCCGCATACCGATGTGGTGCTGGTCATCGGCGCTAATGACGTCGTCAACCCGGCGGCGCGCAATGACAAAAGCAGTCCAATTTACGGTATGCCGATTCTGGATGTGGACAAGGCGCGCAACGTGATCATGATGAAACGCAGTTTAAATCCGGGTTTTGCCGGTATCGAGAACGAACTGTTCTACAATCCCAAAACTTTGATGTATTTCGGCAGCGCCAAAGAAAAAGTGCAGGAACTGGTTGCCCAGGTAAAGAAATTATAAAATATTGCTTGTAAAAACCCGCAACGTTCTTGCGGGTTTTTTGTTTTAGGATGTTACATTAATATATCTCCTCGTCCAACAAATTTTTCCATTCCGGTTCGGTATAGCCCAGGGCGGATGTAAAACGGGTCCAGGTGCGTTCGACCAGTTTATGCAGGTTATTGTCACCCCCCTCTTTTACGGCTATTCTACCTCCGGCAAAAGTTTCATGTCCGCCGGCAAAACGTTTGTTATCCACCAGTTTTAAAATAATGCGGTGTGCATGGATCTTTTGCTGGGCGGTACGCAATGACAGGTATAGACTATTTTTATAGAATCCGGTCACCAGCGCCCAACTCATGCGCTCATAACGTAGCAGCATATCAGCTACTTCGGCGATCAGTTCAGGCGTTTCCACAAAATCCAGGTGCGCCACTATGACATTGCGATACACCCGCGCGTGCTTTAAAGCATACGAGAGTGTGTTAAAATAAGAACGCCGCAGTTTCGGAAAGCTGATCTTACCCAGTTTGCGCAGGCTGGAGCGGGGATATACGGCCAGATATGCTTTAATATCCCGGTCGCTGGCTTCGCGGTTCAGTTCCTGGGTCTCGGTACGGATAGCATACGCCAGGGCAGTCGCCAGGTTAGCTTTTAAGGTTAAACCGCCGGCAATATATAATTCAGTTAACAATGTTGCTGTTGCCCCAACCCCGGTATTGTTAATGATCACATCGGCTTTGGAGGCGGCGTGAACCGGGTGATGATCGAATACCAGGTTACAGCGCGCGTCGGTCGGTAAAGAGTTGTTGCCGCGGCCCGGCTGCGTATCGATCAGTGCGATACGATCATACCTGCTCATATCGACAGTATCGATCTTGTAAACCGGAATGCCTAACAACCGCACCATAGTGCGGTTCTCGGCGCGAGTCAGCAGCCCTCCATAAGTAATTATGACATTACTATGATACAGCCCCTCACATATCTGCTTCAAAGCAAAAGCGCTGGCTAGCGCATCGGGATCGGGATTATCATGCATCAAAATCAACAACGACATCCCTCCGTCCAACTGCGCCGCTAGTTCCTGAAAAACCTTGCCGGTGTTGGCAGTTGTTAGTAATATTTTCAAACCTGGCTCGCTTTAATAATATTTATTCCGCCGGACGAGAGCGGGTTTATATAAATAAATACGTACAGTCAAAACCAATTATCAGGAAGAATTATTTCCACCCTGCCATCTTGACACTGTATTTGACTATTTTTCTTATTTATCTGCCATTTTGACAAACTAACATTTTTTGCTATCAACTTAAGAAAAGCATATATCATATTGTAATTATTAATATTAAATAAATAACAAAAATCTTGGCACGGGTCTTGTATAATACTGAGCAGAAAACAAAAGAAACAGCAAATTCAATATAAAAGGAGGTTTATATGTTTCTCGTAAAACGTAACAATAACTGGAACGATTATTATCGTATGCCCCGCATGATCGATAAATTTATGCAAGATTTCTGGAATTCACCGGTTAGCGCCAATGTGGGAGAAGACTCGGTTGTGTGGAATCCCCGTATCGATGTTAAAGAAACCAAAGACGCTTATGAAGTGATGGCCGATCTGCCCGGATTGAAAAAGGAAGACATTGAAGTTTCACTGCACGAAAATGTGCTGACCCTGAAAGGGGAAAGAAAACAGGAAGAGAAAAAAGAAGGTGAAAACGAATATTATATGGAACGTACCTACGGCAGCTTTTACCGGTCGTTTGAAATTCCCGCCAAAGTGAAAGCGGAAGATATTAATGCAACGTACAAAGACGGCGTTCTGCGGCTGACGCTGCCCAAAGCTGAAGAAGTGAAACCGCGCGAAATTCAAATCAAATAATCAAGCCCCCGTAAGGGGGTTTTTTTTTGCATCCTTTCCCGCCTTTTTACATCAAATAGTTATTGTTTATTTCAACAAATTCTATTATACTTGATCAAGATATCCCGCACTATCCTGATCTAAAAATCGAGAGATTTATGAAAAGACAATCGTTCAAATGGATACTCTTGCTTTTCTCCGTAGCGCTGTTCCTCATTGCACCAATCCTCCTGCTCATTCCGCGACCAGCCAAGCAATCCGATCCATGGAGTAACCTGCCAACGCGGCCAATCCACACCAATCATGCGGATTTGATCAAAGGAGAGTTTGCCGACGGTTCTGCCGTCACCCGGCGCTGCCTGGAATGCCACGAGGATGCCGCTGTACAGATCATGAAAACTTCGCACTGGACCTGGGAAAGCGAGCCGGTCTCCATTATGGGTCACCCCAAACCGGTGATACTGGGGAAAAAGAATGCCATCAATAATTTTTGCATTGGTATTACATCCAACTGGCCGCCCTGCACTGCCTGCCACGCCGGCTATGGCTGGGCCGACAACAGTTTTGATTTCGGCAATCACGAAAATGTCGATTGCCTGGTGTGTCACGACGGCTCTGGTCAGTATGTCAAGGGCAATGCCGGCTATCCGGCGGAAGGCGTCGACCTGGTTGCTGCAGCCAGGAGCGTAAAAATTGCCACCCGCGATAACTGCGGCGGGTGTCATTTCCGCGGCGGCGGCGGCGACGCCGTCAAGCATGGCGATCTCGACGGCAGCCTCTACTTTCCTTCGGAACGCATCGATGTGCACATGGGCAAACACAATTTTATTTGCACCGATTGCCACGTCACCCGCAATCACGATATTAAAGGCCGTTCCATTTCGGTCAGTTTTCATGCCCAAAACCAGGTCTATTGCACGGACTGCCATGACAAAAACCTGCATGCAGACGAGCGTATTACTGCCCACGTATCGACCGTTGCCTGCCAAACCTGCCATATCCCGGAGGCGGCTCTAAAAGAGGCTACCAAAATGCACTGGGACTGGTCGGCAGCCGGTCAGGATTTACCCGAAGACACCCACGAGTATTTAAAAATCAAAGGCCGGTTCGTTTATGCTAAAAATATCCAGCCGGAGTACTTTTGGTACAACGGCTCGGCCACACATTACATTCTTGGCGACAAAATCGATCCCGACGAACCGACCATGCTCAATCCACCAAATGGCGATATAAACGACCGTAATGCCAGGATATTTCCCTTCAAGGTCCATACCGCTAAGCAGATATTTGATGCGCAATACAATTACCTGCTCGTTCCTAAAACCTACGGCAAAGGCGGCTTTTGGACCGAGTTTGACTGGAATCAGGCGGCAAAGCTGGGCTCTGCCGATACCGGCCTGCCCTATAGCGGTCATTTTGGCTTTGTCTCAACGGTCATGTTCTGGCCAATTACTCACATGGTGGCGACCAAAGAAAAAGCCTTGCAATGTATAGACTGCCACAGCGACACTCAAAAATCCCGCATGGATTGGACCGCTCTGGGTTACGACGGCGATCCAATGTTCCGCGGCGGCAGAAAAACCAGTAAATTATAATAAAGGTGGCCTGGATGATGAAACGATATAACCTGTTATTCCCGGTTCTATTGGGCGCAATCTTGTTTGCCCAGTGTTTATTTGCCCAACCTCAATCCATGCACCCGGCGTTCCCGCTGCTGGACGGCAACGGTAAAAACGTACTACAATCCGCTCAACCGGTCTCAACCATGCTGACCTGTGGCAACTGCCACGACACCCGCTATATCGAATCCCACAGCGGGCATGTTGCCTTTGGCCTGTTTCCGCTCAATACCCAGGATTCCACCGCATCGCCGCAACACTGGAACCGGACGCTCTACAACTTACTAACAATGAACATGAAAAACCCCGCTACCGGCAGCGTTGCCAATCAGCTCATGAGCTACGGCGCCAGACACGTTGGCGGCGGCATGGCAGTGTACAGCTCTACAGGGCAACGTCTCGATAATATTCCTGCGCAAACCGACAACCCCGAAACCTCATATTGGGACATGAACGCCGGGCAGATCGCTGCCTGGAACTGGCGCGAGTCCGGTGTGGTAGAAATGAATTGCTTTATCTGCCATATTCCGGTAATAGATAACCAGGCCCGCCAGGCTGAACTTGCCGCCGGTCGTTTCGCCTGGGCAAACACAGCCACCCTGGCGCGCGCCGGCATTGTAAATAAAACCGCGGTTGGATTCGCTTATAACAAAACCAGTTTTCTGGCCGACGGCTCGGTCGATCCGGACAAAATACGCATCAGCGATCCCGGCAATGATAACTGCGGCAGTTGCCACGGCATTGTTCACAATGCCGCCACCGATATTCTCATCTCGCCGGGCTGCAATGCCGCGCAATGGGCAACTGAAACGACCGGGCAGATCATTTCTCCGCAAAAGATCGCTGTCAGCGGCATGAACCTGGTCAATAAAAACGACCTCACCCGGTCCTGGGATATTCATGCGGAACGGCTGGTGGAGTGTGTGGACTGTCACCATTCTGCCAATAATCCCGCTTACTATCAGGAATCTGCGTCTTCCAAACCACAGCACCTGAACTTTGACGCCCGTAAAATGAGTATTCAGGAATATCTCTATCGCCCCAGCCACCAGTTTGTACGCGGGCAAAGCTGGCAATTATCAACCTCCACCCAAACCGCCAATACCATGCGGCGCTGCGAATCCTGCCACAACGCCGAATCAACCCACGCCTGGCTGCCTTATAAAAACCGGCATTTTAACGCTCTTGCCTGCGAGTCCTGCCATATTCCCAAGCTCTATTCGCCAACCCGCCGGCTTGTCGATTGGACCGTCATCAACGATCATGGGCAGCCGCGCACCGAATGCCGCAGTATCGATGGTAAATTTGGCTCGCTCAGCACGCCAATTTATGGATACGAGCCCGTATTGCTCGGCAGGATTGAACCGGATGGCCGGCAGCGGCTGGCTCCTTATAACATTATATCTTTATGGTATTGGGTGCATGGCGCCCCGGAACAGCCGGTTACCCTGGCGATGTTGCAACAGGTATATTATCCAAACGGTTCCCCCGCCAATAATGTTCTTGCCTCACTCGACGCCAATCAAAATGGCGCCCTCGATGATGACGAATTATGCCTCGATACCCCAGCCAAAATCGACCTGGTGGCAAATAAACTGGCGGCGCTCGGCCTCAACTCGCCGCGTATAAAAAGTGTTCTGGCGCCCTTTGCCATTCACCATAATGTTGCAGGCAGGGAATGGGTTACCCGCAATTGCGAATCATGCCATAGCAACCAGTCGCTCATCACCAGGCCATTTCTGCTGGCTAATAATTATCCGCATAACGTACAGCCGGACCTCATCACTACCGGAATTCTTGATATGAATGGCTCATTGCAGTCGCAGGAAGGCGGCCTGGTGTTCAAGCCATCGGCGCGCGCTGCGGGTTTCTATATATTGGGCCATGACCGTGTAAACGGCGTCCAAATCGCCGGAGCCGCATTGTTCATTCTGGTATTACTCGGCATTTCTGCACATGGTTTGTTAAGGTATATTGCTTCCCGCAAACTTTTAAAAACCAAAGAAAAAACCAAACAGGTTTACATGTACACCGCTTATGAACGTATCTGGCACTGGCTGCAAGCCCTGGCAATTATCGGACTCATCTTTACCGGTTTGATTATTCATTCGCCATCGGTGTTTGGCGTGTTGAGTTTTAGTTATGCGATATATCTCCACAACGTCCTGGCGCTTATCCTGCTCGTCAACGCCTTTTTATCAGCTTTTTACCATTTTGCCAGCGGCAAGATCAAAATGTTTCTGCCCGAACCGGAAGGATTTTTCAGTCAGGCAATCGATCAAATGTTATATTACCTGAGTGGAATCTTCAAGGGTGCACCGCACCCCTTTGAAAAGACCCATGACAAAAAGCTGAATCCGCTGCAAAAGCTCACCTACCTGGTGATCCTCAACATATTGCTACCGGTGCAGATCATTACCGGCATATTGATCTGGGGCGCGCAGCATTGGCCCACTATTGCTGCAAAACTGGGTGGACTTTTGTTCCTGGTTCCCTTCCACTCCCTGGTAGCCTGGTTTTTTGCCGCATTTCTTATTCTGCACATTTATCTGACCACTACCGGCCATACGGCTACTTCCAGCATTAAAGCCATGATCTCCGGATGGGAAGAAATCAAAAAAAGTTAATTATATGAAGGATTATTGTTATGACCGATAAAAAAACCATTGTCTCTTCGGCCAAGCCCTATATGAATCCATACCTGGCCGGAATTCTATTGGGAATCGTTTTATTTGCGGCTTTTTATTTGACCGGTAACGGTCTCGGCGCATCCGGTGGTCTGAACCGGATTGTTGTATATTTTCAAGATTTACTAGTACCAGAACATATCGACAGAACGCCTTATTTGCTCGATCTGGCCGGCGGCGATAAAAATCCGCTCGATAACTGGATCACTTTTATGGTCATTGGTACATTGCTGGGCGGCTTTCTCTCCGGCATGCTTCACAAACGAGTCAAACCGATGACCGCCAAAGGACCGAACATCTCGGTGCGCTCGCGCTGGCTGCTGGCATTTATTGGCGGCGCGCTGATGGGCTATGGCGCCCGTTTTGCCCGCGGCTGTACATCGGGACAAGCATTGTCCGGCGGCGCAGTGCTCTCAGCAGGCAGTTGGGCCTTTATGTTTGCAGTATTTGCCGGCGGCTATGCCCTGGCCTGGTTTGTACGTAAACTCTGGAATTAATAAAGGATTGTAATATGGCTCCGTTTCCGTTAGAAATATTTTTTGGTAAATTTGGGGCTTACCTGGTTTACCTGTTTATTGGTATGGCATTTGGCGCGGTGCTGGAAATGGCGGGATTCGCTCATTCTCCCAAACTCGCCGCCCAGTTCTATTTTAAAGATATGACGGTTCTCAAGGTCATGTTCACCGCCATCGTCGTCGCTATGACGCTGATAGTCCTCGCTTCCGGCCTGCAGTTGCTCGATTTTTCGAGACTTTGGGTCAATCCCACCTACCTGTGGCCGGGCATCATTGGCGGCTTGATCATGGGTTTGGGATTCATCATCGGCGGGTTCTGCCCCGGCACCTCGCTGGTCGCCCTAGCCACCTTGCGTATCGACGGCCTGTTCTTTTCTCTCGGCGTACTGACAGGTATTTTCTTCTTTGGCGAGACGGTAGACAGCTTTGCCCGATACTGGAATTCATCCTACCTGGGCCGATTGACTATACCGGACTGGCTGGGACTCGGTGCCGGACCGGTTGTGGTTATCATCGTTCTCATGGCTTTGTTCATGTTTTGGGGCGGCGAACAATTGGAAAAAAAATTCGGCAACCTCAATCCACCTGCCCCGAAATGGAAACTCCCTGCCGCCGCAGTTTTATTGCTGGCTGCAATTTTAACCGTTTTTATCGGCCAGCCGTCGGCTATGGATAAATGGAACAAGATCGCTCCGCAAAAAGAAGCAGCACTCCTGGAACGTGAAATCCAGATACACCCCGGAGAATTATTGTCTCTAATGAATGACGAGACTAAAAACCTGGTGATGCTGGATATGCGCCCGGAAACAGATTATAATATATTTCATCTCCGCGATGCTAAACGAATTACAAATGAAGAATTATCGAACCTGGCAATAGATTTGCTCAACGAACCGGCCAACACGGTCATCGTTCTAATGAGCAATGATGAAGAACCGGCAACCACCGCCTGGAAAATTCTCACCGCCTCCAGCGTACCCAATATCTATATTTTGGAAGGCGGTATAAATTACTGGCTGGATATTTTTAAAAATAATGAATTCACCAAATCCTGGGATCCGCAGGCAAGTCGCAACGAAGTACTGACGCATTCTTTTCCGGCAGCCCTGGGCTATCGACATATTGCCGCCGACCCGGATTATGATAATTTAAAAGATAAACTACAATACACCCCCAAAGTGAAACTGGTCACCAAAGTGCGCCGTCAGGGTGGCTGCGGATAATTTCTATCCGGCAGCGCTGCTATGCAACCCAGGCTGTTTACCTGATTTTACAAGCCCGTATTATCACAATCGATAATACGGGCTTTAATATTTAGCAGTTGTTAATTACTGAAGGGGAGTAACCGGGAAGCCTCTACGGAACACCTGCATTTTACCATTGTCGAATTTAAGCCGGAACGATACCAGCAACACCTGGGCGGTGGGATTATTTTCGCTATCGTAAACACTGGTTTGCACACCAAAGCGGACGGACTTGGATTGCCCGGAAGCCAGTTCCATGTCTAGTTTGCCGACAGTGCCCAGTTCCTGTCCGATTATTTCTTTTAAAAGTTTTGGATTGCTCTGGATTTCACCCAGGGTAGGCGCAACCATAAATGCCTTGTAATCGGGCACAGAACTAAGTATTTCGCTACCTGCCAGCGGTACCAGAAAGCCCATACCGTCGGTCACTTTTTCGATTGCGCTCAATTTTACAGCATCCGGCCCCTGGTTGGTGACGGCAACTTCATAAATAGCCAGGTAACTCCATTTTTCCGTTTCCTGGTCAAATACCGGGGTCATCAAGGTATTGCGTTCCTCGATCTCTATATCGGCAAGCGCCAAGCGGGCAGCATGACGGGCGGTAATTAACGCCAATCCTGAAACGATCAGCGCAACAGCAATTAAACAACAGAATATTATTGATTTTAAATTCATCGTCACCCTTTCTGTACTAAAATTGTTTTTCTCGGTAAATTGATCACTATCAGTTTAAGAAAAAATGCTCACAAATTCAAGGGGATTTGTAAGATAAAAGTTGTCAGTTGTCAGCTATCAGCTTTCAGTTATCAGGTGTTACAGAAAGTTAAATTGGAAAAGAATGAATAAATAATCCAATGCGTAAATGTCTATAGATCACAGCGGGATTTACCGCAGCGCGTTACTATACGCCCGTTCGCGCTGCTCTCGACCTGACCACCCTATGACTGTTGGCATTTATTTATATCTCTCTTCACCAATAGGCCACTCCCGCTTAACGGGTTGGAAATGTCTGTGGGACGGGAACTGCTGCTCCAGCAAAACCTGTTTATTTCCCCCTTGCTCCAATCGGAAATCTGAATACCGCGGCAACAACCGTGTCTTGTCGCCCTGTTTCCGGCCCTACTTGATCACACTGGCTTTTTTATACTTTTTCATCGCTGCTTCTTTGCCCCGCGAAATGATAAAATTCAGAGCTTCTTCGGCCCCGGTAAGAAACGTATCAAAATGTTCCTGCTCTTCCGGTGTGAACTTTTTCAGCACGTATGCCGCAACTTCACCTTCGGTCGGTTTGGAAATACCCAGCCGCAGCCGGTAAAACATATCCGTTCCCAAGCGCTGAACAATCGACCGCAAACCGTTATGGCCGCACAAGCCCCCGCCATATTTTAATTCAATTTCCCCATAATTCAGTTCGATATCGTCATGCACCACCAGCAAATCATCAGGTACAATCTTGAAAAACTGTAAAAAATTCTGCACCGATTCCCCACTTTTATTCATAAACGACAACGGTTTTAAAAAATACACCTTGCCGCCCTGAAACATCTGTACAATATACATGCCCTTGAACTTGGATATCCATTTAGCGTTCTTTAATAACTCGCACCGCTCAGCCAAAAGCCAGGCAATATTATGCCGGGTATGCTGAAATTCCGCACCCGGGTTGCCAAGAAATACTATAAACTTGATCATATTCTGTCTTCCATATTCAGTAAAAATGAATTCCTATCCATAAAGTTAAATTATATTTTATCCGGTTTGATTTCAATTATTTTGCTGCCCTCCTGCCAGATCACATGTAAAGTAAAGGGTACATTTGCAGTTACGTTTATTACCGGTTCCACGGTAGCTTGCTTCCGTTTCTGGCAATGGAGATCAACAAGGCCAGATACACCAAAAGGATATTGTTTTATTCCATGGTCATCGAGTAAACGAACATCCCAGGTCAGGGTGTTATTCGGTACATCCGCCCTGATGCCTAAAATATATTCCAGGAAGATAGCCGTTCCGGACAGTCCACCTTCGCCGACAAAATTGCGGCGGCCGCTGCCAGTTAATTTTTCCGGTGAATAATTCTCCCATATAATTCCCGTATCTTTATAAATTTTAACCACATTTTCAACATGATTTCTGGCAATCGCAAAAGCAAGAGAATCCTGATGAACTTTGGTCAACCCGCGCAAAACGGAATAGTTTGTCATAGCCCACACCGCTCCCCGCCAATACCCGCCATCAACCGGGTTATAGGAAAGATTATCGGCTGAAAGCGAAGGAATGCGGTGCGGGCGGTTAAACTCTGTGGTATCGGATAAATGCGCTATAAAACGCGGTAACTCGCGTTGCGGAACCACGTCTGCGAGCAATGCCCAAAAAGCTCCAATAGTCTTAACATGTGATTGACTCCCATCCCGGAACACATCATAATACATGACCTGCTGCGGATTCCACATTTTTGTATTAACCAGTTCGGTGAGATCCAATACAGCTGCTTTAATATCCTGTACATCCTGAGAACGTTCCAATACCTCTGCCATTTGTATTAAAATCTTACCGGCGACAATTTGCTGTAATGTAACGTCAATCCACGACATGTGACCATGACTAAAAGCGGGATTAAATCCTGCCGGCAACCTGGGTTGATTATCCATGCCACATCCCCAGCCGCTGGAAAAATAACTGCCATCCTGCCATGTCCGGTAGGTGCTGTACCACTGGTAATTAGCTAATAAAACAGGGAATATATTTCTTAACCGCTCTAAATCGCCAATATTTGTAAAGTACTCCCATTCAGCCCAGGGGAAAATATTTATCCCCGCGCTGGAAGGATCAAATCGTTGAAAAGCATCATTACCGTTGGAACCGCGTATTTCCCGGCAAATAAAACCGTCCTTGTGCTGTTTGGCATAAAAATTATCCAATGTTTGTTGAAAATTAAAAGCGCGATATGCATAGCGACAAAACAATACCATATATCCACAATCTTCTGTGAAAATATTATCATTAAAAGCGGGATCGATATAAGGTCTAATAAATCCGTTATTATTATTGCCTAACCGGATATTAGCAAAGGCTATTTCCCAGGTACGCCAATAAAGGTCTATAATATCCTGCCTTGCCGGCCATATTGGTTGTGGTATTTTTCCCTTTATCTCTACAAAAACCGGAGTAGCGGATGTATCGGCAACTTTATTGAGGAAAATATTTTCCTTTACATATTTATTCGGCACATAGGTATCGAAATATGGCTGCCCTAGCAAAGTTCCACAAAATGTGAACAACATAACATTTACAACTTTAATACAATTTCTCACTTTTTTATCCAGTTACTTTCAGTTAATTGCCTGATGTCATGCAAAAAATTAAATTCGCTTGTTTCAAAATGATATTGATATACTCATATTAAAGCTTGTAGTTTTCTTTTTCCCACCCTCATCGTTAACCAGTTCGGCAAAGCCGTGACCAATACAAACGCCCAACAGCGCTCCGGTCAGTACATCCGAAAACCAGTGCTTGTTGGCATGAATGCGCTGGATGCCGGTAAGGGTTGCCAGTGTATATGCCGGTACCCCGGCACGGTTGCCATACAATTCCTGTAGTGCAGCCGCCACACAAAAAGCGCCGGTACTGTGCCCGGAAGGAAAAGAAAAATCATTTTGCTTTCCCGGCCGCTCACGCCGAACAACAGTTTTTAATACATACGTCGCCGCCAGATTAACCGTCCATGCTTCATTGAACACCTGCAGGCGATCATACATCTCGTCTTTGGAATGCCCGCCCGTCAGGTAGTCGCCCAGTATATAACTGTTGCCGAGCGCCCAGTCAACCCCTTTACCATACCAGTCCGCGGCAAAAGAAACATGCCTGGTCAACAATCGTCCCGTAAAGCGATGTTGAATTTGTCCATCCAGCAAACTAACTCCGGCAATTCCGCCGCAGGTCCAGGCGAGCAGAGCTGGTTGTTCAAAACTGTTTTGTACACCATCCCCGATATGGCGCATATAATGACCATTACCGGATGAAAAAGCAGCGTCGGTCATACCTGCAAATATAACACATATAATTATTAAATACAAATGGTTATATTGAACTTTTCGTGGCAGCATAAATTATCCGAATGGAGCTATAATATAAACATTTTTAAATACTTTTTCAATCCGCTTTATTTCGCTCTGCAAAAACAACAGTTTGACGTTAGGCCCGGCATCGATGGTAAAATAGACCTCAACATTTTGCTCCCGCAATTCCCACACATGTTTAAAAATGGCGATTGTTTCCGGCAGCCAATACAGCACCGGCGGCCATGCATCCAGCATGGTGGCGTGCATAGCCAAAGCGTTAGATTCCGCGGTTTTGCCCAAAAGCGCAAAATCCTTTTCACGGATAGCGGTTTTTAAGGCAAGCAGGTCTTTTTCTACTTTACCCGGCCATTGTTTGTAGAGTAGCGAAGTCTCTGTCGTCCGGTTCATGGCGTCGCGGGAGCTGTGCGGTTTTTCCTTTTCAGTCAACATAACAACGCCCAGCCGCATTTCCGGCCAGGAATCGGGCAGGGGTTCGGCATAGCTGTCCATACCGTCGGTGAGTTCGCCGGCCCGCCATTCCACAAAACCGTTATACAAAGACCGGCAGGCGCTGCCGCTGCCCAGCCTGGCGAGGATGGACAAGCTTTTGGAATCAATATTCAATTGTAATAACTCCCGCAGAGCGCAAACCAATGCGGCAAACCCGGACGCCGAAGACGCCAGACCCGCGCCGGTGGGAATTGTGTTAATGGTTTCGACCTGAAAAAACCGGCCGGGCAATCGAAACAGGTCTAAAAATTCCGTCAAGCGCCGGGCAAAAGAGCCAGCGCCGTCAACTCGTTGTCCATTAAGGGTGATTATATCCTGTTCTTCAGTTAATGACAACACCGTTTCCGTGCCGAGTGCCCCCAGCGAAACCGATAAACTGGAGGTAATCGGCAGGTTAAGCTCTTTATCGCGTTTACCCCAATATTTACACAAAGCAATATTGGCTGGGGCAAACGCCTTGCCCTGCGGACGAATACTGCGTTCTTCAATGTGCACCAGTTTTTTTACAATTTCTGCTCTAGTCAATTGATAGCCCTGTTTCTGAAAATTCCAAAGGCAGCACTTGCCAGGGTACCCCTGCGCCGGTCAATTTACCCACGCCGATCACACAATCGCCCAGACCGGAACCGGAAATTTTGGAACCGGTGATACCCGGTTCAGTGCGCAGGCGATAATTGATCTCGGCGAGCAAATAATTACTAACGCCAATCGCGTCCATCAGACCCTGGTTGATACTAAACAATTCGCCCAAATATTTATAATCTGCTCTTTCAATAGCTTCCGTTGCAGCGGTCACGCTTTTATCCATTAAATCATAAATTCCTGAAAACAATTCCGGGGAGCGGTTATATTTCTCTTCCACAATACCAATCACTTTGGCAGTCGCCAGCTTGCTACCGGAATTGATCACAGTTAGTGGAAAATCGGTTCCAATCTTTTTTACCGACTGTGGCTCTTTTTGATAACAAAGAATGCCGCCATACACACTGGCAGCCAGGTCCGCACCGGAACCAGCGCCCTGGACTGCTTGTATGGTCTGCATTGCCGTGTCAAATACTTTATCGGGTTTAATTTTTCGCCGGCTAAGGTTGAATATAGCACCCATTACGGCAGCGGTAACGGCGGCTGAAGAACCCAAACCTAAATCGGCGGAAAAATCCGCTTCAATTTGCATGTCCATGCCGCAGGATAAATGCTCCTGCTCTTGCTGCAACGCTGTTAAAACAAAGCGGAAGGCAGGGATGATTTCAATATTATCCAGCCAGGTGCTGTATTCGCCCAGCGCTGAAGTTAAATGAATTTTACTGTCCTTTCTTGCCTTGCAGGTAACGGCAATACGCCGGTTCACTGCGCCCACCAGCGCTTTACGCCCATGTAGAACCGCATGTTCTCCCAACAGCATTAATTTGCCGGGCGCTGATACCCGGAACGATTCTCGCCCCATTTTTTTCTCCCTTTATTGATAATACTTTGTATCCAAAGTCAGCGCTGCTTGTTTCAACATTTTCCTCACAAAGCGCCAGCACAATACCCGCCTGTTCTCCTTTTACCGAACCAGCGCCGGATATTTTTCCCGCTCCACCCTGCTTTTCCATTCCGGCTATGAAATGTTGCACCATCTCCGGCACTACGCCAATTGTACATAATAAACGATGATTTTCTCTCATACATCGTGTTAATTCGCTTTTATTCCTGTCTGAACACGCTTGTTCAAATGCATCGGTTACGGCTTGAAAATCCTTCCAGATAGAGCTGTTGCGGAACCATTGCGCTACCTGCGCCACACTCTCGCCTGTCGACGCTGCCGGGGCGCCGGTATTGACAATGGTAAATGGAAAATCCGGCATTGGCAAACGGTGCGGCTGTTTATGCCGGAACCGGCAAAAACCGCCATGCAGGGCAATATAGGGGTCCACCCCGCTGGAATGGCCATGCTGTAAATTTTCCGTTTCAAGCGCCAGGTCATAAAATATTTCCGGTGTATCCGATATATTAAAATATGCCGCCAGCGCTGTGATCAGGCTGACGATGGTTGCCGCCGAAGAACCCATGCCGCAGCCGGCCGGCACTGTCGATTTGATTGTTATAGTTAACCCGGCAGGGATTTTTACAGCACACCTGTCGAGCATTGAAATATAAACATAAACAAACAAATCCACCGGCGTTGTAACGATCTCGGTTACATTCAGCCGGCCCTGCGCGAATCGTTCATAGTTATATCGTAATAACCGGTACCTGTCGCGTATTTCGTCCATTGTAAAAGAAGCAATACTGTGCAAATCCGGCAATGAAAATACTATCTTTTGCTCGTCGGCGATGTCGATTTGGGCCGACGAATATTCGTTCACCGCCATGACCAGGGCAGAATTGCCATAGACAACGGCATGTTCCCCGCTTAGAATAATTTTACCGGGCGCTATCGCTTTCAAGTTTCTGGTATATCCGTTTGTGCTCTTTTAAACCGGCGAACCGGAACAACCCGGTTTTGTTCCTGGGGGTTAAATACTCACCGCCGTCCTGCGGTATAGAGTATAAATAGAATTTTTTATATTCTTCATAGTTTAATTCTGTCCGGTTCTGCAAAAAGGCGCGGTGCTGTTCGGCAAGCAGGTACTGCTGATAACCCGGTAAAACCTGGCCGCTAAAAAACTCGCCAACACAGCCGGAGCCATAACTGAAAAATCCGATCTTTTTCCCTGCCAAATCCTGCGCCGAGTTTTCCAACAGCGCCATCAGCCCAATATACATAGAAGCAGCATACGTGTTGCCGATAATTTTTATATACTGCAAGGTTTCGTTAATTTGCCCTAGCAAATACTCTTCGCTAAAATCTTCCCGTCCGATATGTTTGGCCAGGTGGAAATGGGCCTTTTCGCCCATACGGCTGAAAGGTAAATGATAACAGAACCGATAAAAATCATCAAACCGGCTGCCCGACCGGTCGGTATATTGCTGCCAGGCTTCGTATAACGATTTCAGATACATTTTTATGGAAAATTTCCCGTCGACAAACGCTTCTTCACGGTAATTGGGCCGCCAGAAATCCATAACATCTTCGGTATAAATACCGGTTTCCTGGTCAAAAGCAATAATTTTAGGTTGTGAGGAAAGCACCATTGCCACGGCGCCGGCGCCCTGGGTTGGTTCCCCGGCGCTGCCCAAGCCATAACGGGCGATATCCGCAGCAACCAGCAACACCTTGCGATCCGGGTGCAACAACAGGTATGGCAGCGCCAGTTGAATACCGGCCGCTGCGCTGTAACATGCTTGTTTAACTTCCAGCACCCGGCAATTGCGGCTCAACCCCAGCATGCTGTGTACATAGATACCGGCAGATTTGGATTGATCAATGCCGGATTCGGTGGCAAAAATGACCGTATCGATCTTTTCCGCATCTACCTTTTGAATGACCTGGTAAGCGGCGTTGGCAGCCAGGGTAACGACATCTTCATCCGGGGGTGGCGCCGCCATTTTCTCCTGGCCAATGCCATGATAGAATTTATCTACCGGTGTTTGCCGTTCTTCCGCCAGATTCTTTAAATCAAAAAAATAGTGAGATGTATAAAAACTTATTGCTTCAATACCCGCTTTCATTGTCTCCCTTTTCACAAGCCTTCATCCCATTTGAGTATTAATTTTTTATTATTCTGCATTGATTTTACATTTTTCACCCCGGTCAAAAACATGGCAACCTTGAATTCCTGCTTCAGTTTCTCGATAACGCTAATCACCGCCTCGGCAGATTCCATCGCCGGTTTCAAGAACGGTTTGGCAATGCCGCACAACGAAGCGCCGAGGATCACAGACTTGGCCATATCTACACCGCTGCGAATGCCTCCCGAAGCAATAACCGTTATTCTCTGCTTGAATTTTTCCAGCATGGTCAAAGCCAGCGGGGTGGGTATGCCCCAGTCCTGAAACTGGGTACCCAGTCCATAATTGTTGTTACTGCGGAATTCCTCGATCAGGCTCCAGGAGGTTCCGCCAGCCCCGGCAACATCGATATAATGAATATTATTTTGCATCAACAATTCTACATCATCATCCGCAATGCCGGCGCCAACTTCTTTGATAATGACCGGGCAGGATAACTGTTCCGCAATTGCACCGATTTTTCCGGCCAAACCGGAAAAATCGACATTGCCTTCCGGCTGGATTGCTTCCTGCAGCGGGTTCAGATGCAGGTACAAGGCATCGGCTGCCACCGCATGCACAGCTTCGCGGCATTCGCCAAGTCCGAACCCGTAATTTAATTGTACGGCGCCAAGGTTCGCGAATAACAAAGCATTTGGCGCATAGCGGCGAATAGCAAAACTGTCGCGCGCACCTGGACTGCTGAACATAACCCGCTGTGACCCGACGCCCATTGCCACACCGGTTTCCTGCGCCGCCAGGGCGCAATTCCGGTTTATTTTCGCTACCATTTCATTGTCACCACCGGTCATGGATGAAATGAGCAATGGAAAAGATAATTTTTTTCGCATGAACTCTATACCGGTATCGATATCGTTGAGATTGATTTCCGGCAGGGCGCGGTGTTTGAGTATAATATTATCGAAATAATTTTTATCCCGGTCAATTCCCTCCCGGGAGTTTATGATCTGTATATGTTCGGTTTTGCGGACATTATTCAAATCGTGCATTAGCGCTCCAGCTTTTCATGAGTGCGCATTAACTCGCCGCGGTTGGTCAGGGCAGCCATTAAAGACAATTCGCCGCATAATACAGCCGCCGCGGCAATCACCGCCAGACGCTGCGCATTCCCCCCCGCTTTCCGCTGTTCCAGGCAGCCCAGGGCTTGCAGATTATTTCTAACAAAATCCAGATCTTTGCCGTTACCTACAGTTCCAACGATCACATTCGGCAGGGTAGCGGCAAAATAAAGATCGCCATTCCTGACCTCGGCATGAACCGTGCCCTGCGAGCCTTCGATGATATTGGCGGCATCCTGACCTGTTGCCAGATAAAAAGCCAGCAGGATATTAGCAAAATGAGCATTCGCGGTGCGAATGCCGCCGCCCAGCATGGTTCCCAACAGATTCTTTTTTATATTCAACTCGACGATCTTTTCCGGAGTGGTTTTTAAATACCGGCGACAAAGTTTTTCCGGAACAACTAATTCGGTTATCACATGTTTACCGCGTCCCAATATACCATTTACAGCTGAGACTTTTTTATCAACACAATAATTGCCTGAAACGGAGAGATAACGTAATTCCGGTCGTTCCGCCAGTAGCCAGTCGAGAAAAGCATCGGCGGCTTTGGTGGTCATATTATGGCCGGAAGCATCTCCGGCGTTGATAGCGATACGGATATACAGCAGGTTCGCCGCATTCTCGCATTTTACTTCAATAAACCGGGCATAGCGGCTGGTGCTTTCAATGATACTGCGAATCGTTTCTGTTTGCGCTTGCAAAAAATGCTTAACCGCCAGGGCTTGTTCCGCATCCGGTGCCTCGACCAGCACAGAGCGCGTCATCCGGTCATCGGTAATGACTGCGCGAATGCCGCCGGACTGCACCGATACCCGCGCACCCCGGTTGGTGGATGGCCATAACGGCGTTTCAAAGGTAGCCAGGGGCACCATGATCTCTTCATTAACCACCGGGCCGGTGATTTTAACCGGGCCGATGGTCTGCATGGGTATGGCGGCAATGTTAAGCATTGATTCGGGCATAAGTAAAGTAGTAATAGTTATCTCGGATGTTTCACTAAATTAACCCATTTTTATGATTTATTCAAGCGAAAGATAGCGCTAAAGGGTAACAGATTAATTTTTCCTGTTACGATAAAGCAACAGGGTTTAAATAACGAACTTTATTTTCTTAAACTCTACAAGAACACCGGGGACATGAATATGGCGCCTGCTTAAATAGCTTTTTCGTAAAACCGATAGGTTTTGTATATTTTCGCATCCAGGTCTTCCAGCGCTTTGATCATACGCGTATTGGTTTCGACGATAATGGAGCACTCGGATTCCGTGAAACCCATTTGTACGCCTTTTTCAACTGTATTTAAATAAAATAATACGTCCAATCCCTTATTACGATGCTCTTTCAATACCCCCATTGCTATAGTGCGCAGCCGTTTGATCTTTTTCATTTCCAGCATGATCTTGATTATTCCGAATGGGAACAACCTGCCATTGGCTTTTTTGATAGCAGGATTGGCATCGAGCAGGGTCAGGGAAAAACCGATACACTCGTCTTTTTCAAATGCAAAATAACTCAATTCCGGCACGGCCACCAGTTTCAATTCTTCCGCCATAGATTTCAACTGCCCTGGGGTGAGCGGCACATGCCCCCAGTTCTCCATCCAGGCATCGTTAAAAATTTTTCCTACCCGTTGAATAGCCACATCCAGCTTTTTCAAATCCATGTTTTCAACATGAAAATCCTTGTTGTTCAGCAGCCTTTCCCGTACTTTATAAAACACCGGCCTGATCTGCACATCTTTATTCACCTTGAACGCATACCAGTCAATCACCTTGGCAAACCCGGCGTTGGTCAGCAGATCATTATAATACGGGGGGTTGTACGACAGCATGATGACCGGACTGGAATCATAGCCATCGACCAGCATGGCGCATTCGTCATACGTGGTAAAGCTGAACGGGCCAAGTATTTTGCTTTTGCCTTTAGATTTCAGCCATTCAGCGGCTTTAGCAAACAAGGCGTTGGCTGCTTCCTGGTCGTTAATGCACTCAAAAAAGCCAAAAAAACCGGTATTCGGGTCATGATATTTATCCCATTGCCGGCTGATGTGCGCAGAAACCCGGCCGGCGATAACGCCATCTTTGCGGACAATAAAATATTCCGCCTCGCCGAATTCAAAAAATACACCTTTTTTTTTATCAAGAAATTTTAATTGTTCGGAAAAAATCGGCGGCACCCAATATGGATCACTTTTATAGATCTGTCGGGAAAAATAGGCAAACTCTTTTAACTCTCGCCCGCTAACAACTCTGTCAACAGTATAACCCATAGCGCTCTCCCTTGTTACAATGACATAAACCTTATCCGTAATAATGAATTACCTGGTTATTTTCTGCATCATGCAATATCTGGTATAATCCTGAAACGATAGTTATATACTCTGCCGATAGACTGTAATATGGTTACAAATAAACCGGCTTTTTACAGGCAAAAGTAAATTTTTTATTGAATTTTTGGAAATAATTTCATATATTGATTAGTTTTTCCAGTACATTTAAAAAGAGAGAGGTTAAATGGCACATCACAAGTCAGCCTTGAAAAGGATTCAAACTAACGCACGTGATAACGAAAAAAATAAAGCGTATTTATCTGCTTTAAAAACAGAGCTTAAAAAAGTGCGTACGGCAAAAAGTAAAGATGAAGCTGTAATTCAGTTAAAATCGGCTGCGTCGCAGTTGGATAAACTTGTTAAAAAGGGTATCATTCATAAAAACAAAGCGGCTAATCAGAAATCCAGGTTAGCGATTGTTGTTAACAAATTACAGTAATATTCTTTAAAAATTTTAAAAACCGGGTCTGGTATTTTGTATCATTCCCGGTTTTTTTATTGTATCAATAATTACTTTTTAGTTTGCAGCATATAATTCGGGGACTCGTGGGTTATTTCTATATCATGTGGATGGCTTTCCAACAGACCGGCCGAGGTGATTCGCATAAAGCGGGCCTTTTCCTTTAATTCCTGTATGGTCGCTGCGCCACAATAACCCATTGCCGACCGCAATCCGCCTATCATCTGGTAAATAACATCGCTCACTTTGCCGCGATAGGGTATACGGCCTTCTATTCCTTCCGGAACCAGCTTTTTCACATCCATTTCCCCTTCCTGGAAATAGCGGTCGCCGCGCCCGCCGCGCATTGCCCTTATCGAACCCATGGCCCGGTACACTTTGTAGCTTCTGCCTTCATATAATATGGTTTCACCGGGACTTTCTTCCGTACCGGCCAGCATATTACCTAGCATAACCGAATCCGCGCCGGCAGCTATGGCCTTGGCAATATCGCCGGTTTGTTTAATGCCGCCATCGGAAATAAGCGGAATATCATGTTTGGCGCATACTTCAGCGCAGGTCATTACCGCCGTTAATTGCGGTACGCCGGTGCCGGCAACAATACGGGTTGTACAAATGGAACCGGCGCCTATGCCCACTTTGACCGCATCCGCTCCGGCGGCGATCAAATCTTCAGCCGCTTCTGGAGTAGCAATATTTCCGGCTATTACATCGACATCCGGATAATTCTTTTTCAAAAATTTCACAGTTTCCAAAACGCCTTCGGAGTGTCCATGCGCCGTGTCGACCACCAGCACATCAACCCCGGCGTCAATCAATGAGGCAACGCGTTCGCTGGTGTCGCGCGCAACGCCAACGGCTGCACCTACCAACAAACGGCCATGCTTATCTTTGGAGGCATTTGGATATTTCTTGCGATTTTGAATATCTTTGACGGTGATCAATCCCTTTAAACGCTGATCTTTATCAACAACAAGTAGTTTCTCAATACGATATTTTTGTAATATTTTTTCCGCATCATCCAGCGACGTCCCGATTGGTACAGTAATTAAATTTTCACTGGTCATCAGGGTTGAAACACGCTTGTTCAGGTTGGTTTCAAAACGCAGGTCGCGGTTGGTCAATATACCCACTAATTTTTGCCCGTCGACGATTGGAATACCGGAAATTTTATAGCGGGACATCAACTCCATAGCTTCGCTGATCTTGCGGTCTGGCGATAGCGTGAACGGATTGATGATCATACCGCTTTCCGATCTTTTTACCTTGTCGATTTCTGTGGTTTGTTCCTGAATTGTATTATTTTTGTGCACAATCCCGATTCCGCCTTCACGCGCCAAAGCTATTGCCAGGTCCGATTCAGTTACCGTATCCATAGCAGCGGACATGATTGGAATTTTCAGGGCGATCTTGCGGGTTAAACGAGTTTCGACTTTGGTTTCTTTTGGTAATACTTTCGATTTATTCGGCACCAGTAATACATCATCAAAAGTATATCCTTCACCGATTATTTTTATCATCTCTTATCTCCATATAATACGCCTTTTACAGCGATTCACACCCAGGTTAATATTCTTTACCGTAAGTTGTATTAAACAACAGCCTGGTTAATAAAAAATATAACCGGGTTTTTTAAGAAAAATTGATTATTTATTTTAACAAAATAATTAATAATAATCAACCAATTTTTCATAAATCATAACTGGATTTGTTTACATAGCGATTAGTAAAAAAACCCCCTGTGTACAAATATACTTTATAAAGATCCCTGGGTACGAAACTCGTTGTATAACTTTAATACAGCCGGAACATAGTCGCGGGTCTCAGCCCATAAAATGCTGTTATTTCTGTCCGATGCCAGCCATAATTCAGCTATCTTGGGGCCGCCATTGTATGCTGCCAGACCGCCGTCTTTTTCATACATGTTAACCATTTCACTCAGGTACCGGCAACCGAGGCGGATATTAACAATTGGATCATATAATATATTATCGGTGGTCCATTCAATGCCTTCTTCAGCAGCCAGGAAAGCGCCGGTTGTCGGCATTATTTGCATCAGGCCAATGGCGCCGACACGGGATATGACTGTAGGATCCCACGTCGATGCACTTTCATGAGTGATAGTAGCCGCAATAAAATCGATATTCAAATTGGGATACTTTTGGCTCATCAGGTATATTTCGGTGGCTATTGCAGTTTTTTGTTCCTGCGGTATCGTGCGGTTATACCGGGATATAATATCAGCGACCTTGTTGATACTCATGGTACGTTGATTGTCAATTGCTGCTACAACAGAATGGATTTGTAAAGTTTGCGATATTTCACCTATAGTATTGGTTTCGCTTTTTAAAATGTCGCTGATATGATATAAAAACAGAGTCAGAAAGGTTGTAAAAACAAAAAGTACTATCATCAACTTTTTATTCCGGTTATTTATCTGATTCGTTTTCATTATGTCTCCCATCTTTTCTATATTAATTCACCACAATTCATATTCATATTCTGCTATCTTTAATACAATATTTATGCCATGTATAAAAACCAGGTGTGAGCAAAATCATAAAATCAACAACGACATCATTTATTATATTTCTATTAAAAACAACAAGATAACATTAATGTCCAACATTAAAAAATTAAATTTTCATCCCCTTTTTCAAGTTAAAAAAGCAGCTGTGGCATAAAGTGCAGAAATAAGCGGCAATTATCTCATCATGGTACAGTCAGTGTACCGTTATAAAAATATTTTACAGTTCAGCTTGACATAATAAAAAAACTTTTGTATACTAATCAGGCAGAATCGCTGCCTCTTCCACAATCCTGCTCATTAAAAAACGGGAGGTTCTTGCATGCGGGAAATCAATTACAATGATCTAGTTGCCAATGTGGCAAAAATTTGTATTGACGCCAATTATAATCTGGGGCAAGATGTAATTGATGCGTTGCAAAAACACCTGGCGACGGAAGAATCGCCAACCGGCAAAGCCATTCTCCAACAAATTATTGAAAATGCCGCTATTGCCAGGGAAGGAGTTTTCCCCTTGTGCCAGGATACAGGTTTTGCAGTATTTTTTGTCAATCTCGGACAGGAAGTTCATATTAAGGGAGGATCATTAAACGATGCGATAGCTGAAGGAGTGCGTAAAGGTTATGGCGATGGTTTTTTGCGTAAATCCATAGTCGCCGATCCCCTGCGCCGGGTGAACACCAAAGATAATACCCCGCCCATCATTTGGACAGAAATTGTCCCTGGCGACAAACTGAATGTAACCATTGCTCCCAAAGGCGGTGGCAGTGAAAATATGAGCGAAGTAGCCATGCTGACCCCTGCCGACGGCGCTGAAGGCGTTAAAAAATTTGTCGTTGATAAAGTAAGCCGTGCTGGAGGAAATCCCTGTCCCCCGGTAATTGTCGGTGTAGGTATAGGTGGCACTTTTGAAAAAGTAGCCTGGCTGGCAAAAAAGTCTTTGCTGCGCCCGGTAGGCAGCCGCAACCCCGATCAGTTTTATGCAGATATGGAACTGGAACTCCTTGATAAAATCAATAAACTAGGGATCGGGCCGCAGGGATTAGGCGGGCGTACAACAGCTCTTGACGTCCACATCGAGGCTTACCCGTGTCATATAGCCTCCTTGCCGGCTTCGGTGAATATTCAGTGCCATTCCGCAAGACATAAATCCTTTGAACTATAATCACACTAACAAGGAAAGAGATAATGGCTGAAATTATAAAATTGACGACTCCCCTGGATGATAGCCAGGTTAAAAAATGCCGCGCCGGCGACAATGTGCTGATTACCGGCCCGATATATACAGCGCGCGATGCTGCCCACAAAAAACTGGTCGATTTATTGGATGCCGGTAAACCCCTGCCGGTTGATCTGACCGGTCATTTAATTTATTATGTCGGGCCCTCGCCAACCAGGCCCGGACAAGCCATTGGTTCGGCCGGCCCGACCACCAGTTACCGTATGGACCCGTATGCCCCCAAAATACTGCAGGCCGGTTCAAAAGGAATGATTGGTAAAGGTGAAATGGGTAAAGGTGTGGCAGATGCATTACAAAAATATACCGGCGTCTACCTGACATCTGTCGGCGGCGCCGCGGCTTTGATCGCAAAATCCATAAAATCCAGCAAGGTGGTTGCCTATGAAGAACTTGGCGCCGAAGCTATCGTTCTGCTAATGGTGGAAAACTTTCCGGCCATCGTTTCACAGGATTGCTACGGCGGCAACAGCTTTGTCGAAGGCTTGAAAAAATACCGGATCAACGGTTAATGATTATTGTTTAATGCCGCTTAAATTAGCGCCTATTAAATTGGCGTCCTTAATATCGGCGCCGGTCATGTCGGTTTCCCGCAAATCGGCATTCCACAAGTTTGCGCTTTTTAAATTTGTATTCGCTAACAAGGCGCCGATAAAATTTACACGCCTAAAATCTGCACTCCAGCAATCGGCGCCCCGTAAATTTGCCTTGCGCATATCAGATTCATGGAAATCGACCCGGCGTAAATCCGCGTCCCGTAAATCGACTCCACGTAAATCTTCTTTATAAAAAGATAACCCCCGTAAATCCACCTTTACACCGGGATTCTTGCTACGCCACTCGTTCCAGTGTTTTACTCCTTTAGTAAAAATCTGAACTTGATCCTCATTTGCCATAACTGCTTTAAACCTCAAGTGAGTAAAAACATTAATCTATGGATAGTCTGCTGGAAATTTCTTTACTGATTTTAAATTCATAACCTGTATATCTTTCTTTTTCTAATATAAACATTTATTTCATTGTACACAACAGTTATTACATTTTTAAAAACCCTATTTCAGCCATATCAATTATTTTTCAAACTGTTGGTTTAGGCGGATTGGGAATATTCTCCTGGGGAATATATTCCCTGGCAGTTTTTAAAACTGTGGCGCCAGCATGATCTTTTTTAATCCGCATGGTTTTTAAAAATATATCCTTTTTTAATAACTGAATGGCAAAAGAGGGATCGACACCTTTGGGGCACACATCGGAACAGGTGCCGGCAAAATGGCATTTGCTCACACCCTGCTCGTCATAGACAAACTTTTGCCGTTCACTGCACCCCTCATCACGCGAATCGGAATTATAACGCCATGCCTGCGCAAGCGCCTGCGGGCCGGTAAACTTTTCATCTGTCGCCATGGTCGGGCAGGCCGACAGGCACAAACCACATTTAATACAGTATGCAAATTGAATATAGCGAGTCAATTCATCGGGGGACTGAAAATATTCGCCCGTGGGCATATTTTGTTCCGCTATATCCCTACGAATTAAATACGGTTTGACTGATTTATGTTTCCTGAAAAACTTTTCCAAATCCGGCACCAGGTCCCGGATTATTTCATAATTGGGCAGCGGCTTTATGACAATTCTTTTTTCACTGAGATGTAATATCTGGTTACTGCACGCCAGTCGCGGATAACCATTGATAAACATCCCACACGAACCGCACACACCCATCCGGCACGAAGAACGCCAGGACAAACTGCCATCGAGGTTTTCTTTTATCCAGTGCAAGCCGTCCAACACGGTCATACCTTTACTTACCGGGACCTCAAATTCCTGCATCCGGGGAGTAGTATCGGTTTCAGGATTATAACGTAATACCTGGAAAATTACCGGTACTGTTTTCCCGGCCTGATTATCTTCATTCATATCCTCTTCTCCTATTTCACAAAAATAAAAATTGCCGTATACGCGCCATACGCAAATAATATCAAGCCGCTAACCGTTAAAACGCCGGCAATTACTTTTTCAATGACGTGGGATAAATTCATTTCATTAATGATATTTTTCAAACCATATAATCCATGATAGAGCGCTGCTCCCAGCAGAATGATATAAGTAACCATAAAAAATGCCTGCCGGCTGCGGGCAAAAACGGAAGCGGCGTCGATGGGCTCCCGGTAACCAATACCGAGCCATGCCAAAATACTGTCAAGATGCATTATAAACATATGCAATCCCAGCAGAAAAAAGATAATCGCTCCGGCCAGCAGGTGCAATAACCATAATTTTGATTCTCGCATAATTTTCTCCTATTCCCCTAAAAGATAAAAATCGAATCCGCCCAGAATAATTATCACCAGGGCTATAATCATTAAAACAACCAAAGCCGGGCGCTGCCGCCGCACTGCATTTTTATAAGGAATGACCGGTCGTTGCGGTTTTCCCATCCAGCACCCTAGTTCGGTAAACAACAACCGCAAGCCGTTGAGCGCATGATAGGCAAAAGCTATAAAGACCAGGAACTCACCCGCCTTAAAAACAGGGCTATCAAAAAGCGCCATTGTCCGCGTCCAGGCCGCTTCGCCCCATATCCGGGAGCCGGTGGCAAAAATATGCAGGATAAAATAAAATAAAATTCCCAACCCGGTAATACGATGCAGGGTATAAGCATAACGTTCGGCTCCATACCGGCCGCCATACACCCACCCGGCAATTCCCAACCGGTTCTTTTTATGTTGAACAGTTTGCAATTTCTTTTCGTCAGGCATTGTTAACTCCTCACATTAATATTTCCGTTCGACCGGTTTCCAGGTCGTTATATTTACCGGTTTATAAGAGAGTTCCGGTCCTTTAGCGCTATAAAACGCCAGGGTATGTTTTAACCAGTTCTCATCATCCCGCACGGCAAAATCACGCCGGGCATGAGCGCCGCGCGATTCGGTGCGCACCAGTCCCCCGGTGACCGTCACTTCCGCCAGGTCCAGCAAGTTTTGCAGCTCCAGGGCATGGATCAAATTGGTGTTATAAGCCAATGCCTTGTCCTGTACCTGGATGTTTTTATATCGTACCTGTAATTCACGGACGATCTTTAACGCTTCTTCCATACCGTCTTTATTACGGAACACTCCCATATTCATATCCATACAGGTGCGTAATTCACGGCGTAACTGGTAGAGATTTTCCGTGCCGTTGCTGTTGCGCAGCAGATCGAGAACCCGCTGTTGTTCTTTAATAAAGGTTTGTTCGGAAAAGGCCGGCAAGGTTGAGACTTTTTTACAATACTGCGCGGCAAGCGCTCCGGTTATTTTCCCCCACACCAAACATTCGGCTGTTGAATTCGACCCCAGTCGGTTGGCGCCATGCAGACTGACACAGGCCGCTTCGCCCGCTACCCAAATTCCCGGAATACGGGTAGCGCCGTCGATGTCGGTCTCTACCCCGCCCATAGAATAATGTGCCACCGGGCGGCAGGGGATTGGTTCATGGATCGGATCTATATCGTTATATTCCAGGCACACTTCCCTGATCAGCGGTAGCCGGTCGTTGATCTTGTCGGCGCCCAAATGCCGCAGGTCGAGATGAATATAATCCAAACCGTTCGGGCCTTTAAAACCATTGCCTTTCTCAATTTCCATAATTTCCGAGCGCGATACCATATCGCGCGGCGCCAGTTCCTTCTTTTCCGGGGCGTACTGTTCCATAAACCGTTCGCCCTTGTTATTCAACAGGTAACCACCCTCACCGCGGCAGGCTTCGGTCATCAGAATTCCGGAGGGCACCAGTCCGGTGGGATGAAACTGTAAAAATTCCATATCTTCAAGCGGCAGCCCGGCCCGGTATGCCAAAGCCATACCGTCGCCCGTTACAGTTTGCGAATATGTTGTAAAGCCAAAGAGTGTGCCGCCGCCGCCGCTGGCTATGATCAAACCCTTGGCCCGGATAAACACAAACTTGCCGGTCGTCATATTAATTGCGGTCAAACCGCGAAACTCTCCGCCTTCAACTATAATGGCCGTAATAAAAAATTCATTATAATGGGTAACATGTTCATATTTTGTCAGGGTATCGTAAAGGGTTTGTAATTCAAAAAAGCCGGTCTTGTCCGCAGCCAGCACCGCGCGGGGATAACTGTGCCCGCCAAAGGGGCGCTGGGCGATCTTACCGTCATCCAGACGCGTCCACGGTATACCCCAATGATCCAGTTGCAATATTTCATCGGGAATGATGCGGACAAACCGGTCCACAACATCCTGATCGGCAAGAAAATCGCTGCCCTTTACGGTATCCCATGCATGAAGCTCATAACTGTCGCCTTTGTCCATCCGCATCACCGCGGCTGTGCCCCCTTCGGCAGCCACAGAATGCGCCCGCATCATTTGATTCTTGGTCACTACTGCGATATCAATGTCGCCTTTGGCTTCCCGTGCAGCTTCAATTGCCGCACGAATTCCGGCAAGCCCGGCGCCAAAAATAACCAGGTCATGACTTATTATCTCATGCATGAGCACCTCCAATAATTATAATAGGTAATTTTGTTAAAAAAGGTGAGACACCAGAGGGTGGTAAGGTATTTCCGGGAATGTTGCTTATTTCCATCATAGGTTATCAATACAATAATCCTGTTTTTGACGATGGTCTGTTAACAACCCGGCCTGTACAAGGCATGTATAAAGATATAGCAGAATTTCTTCCCAGTCAAGGAAAATTGTTCATAAAAACGATTATTTGGATATAAAAAATTCACTCGCCTTTTAATTTTACTTGCTTATTCTTTTTTTGTTTAATATTATGTTTTGCAACGGAAATTATAAAATTTCTGCACTGCCAATTTCATATACCGACATGGAAATACGCTATGGATGTTTATTTTGAACGACTTAAAAATCGTTCCCGCGAGCTCGGCAACCATTACCGTAAATATACTGCCAATATTGATGCCAACCTCAACGGGCTTATGAACCGGCTGGAAAACGCCGGCGCTGTGGAAAGAGTCCATCTCTGGGCTGCCGCCCATGATTATAAGGAAGAGATGTCCATTATTGCCGATATTGGCAATACCTTGCAGGAAAAACTTGAGGACCTGGGGTGTTATTTCGCCATTCAGTTTCTGCAAATGAATATTAACGCCCTCGACGCTCTGATGCTCGAATTGACCAGGAATGAAGATAAATTATATATCTATAAAAAATTCATGCTTCGCACCGGTCACGATTTCCGCATGCTTACCGCTGCATATATGAAACAACTGTTGAGATTATACCTTCCTCCCAATGAAAAACTGAAATTTGTCTTTTTAGGGGTGGGCACCCGCTCGGATCAGGATGATATCGATATTGGTGTTGTTGATAATGGCGAAGAGTACCGCGACATTTTAAATCGCTGCATCGGTAAAATGAATACCGAAATGCTTAAAAAAGCCATCAGTCTGCATTTTCACATCTCGGAACATGTGGGCAACCTCTCCTCCTATTCGGCATCTATCCAGGAATACAGCGAGCTTCTCGATAAAGAGATACATGATTTTGTTATCATCAATGAAATGCTGGGCGCCGCGCGCATCCTGGGCAGCCGGAAATTGTTTTTCGAATTTACCCGCAAGATCACCTCGCGTTATTATTTTTATGGCCCCGAACATGACAATATAAAATTTCATGAAGGTTACCTGCGCGGTATTATCGGCGAAGCCCGCTCGTTCATGTTACAGGAACTGCCCCACGATACGATCAATCCCAAAGGTGACGGCTTGCGCATGATCAAGGGACTTCTCTTTGCCGCTAAAACCATCTTCCGGTTGCGGCAGGTCAATGCCTGGGCTACTCTTGATTCCCTGCGCTATCACGATAAATCACGGCGCGCCCTGTATAATGACCTGGAATGGCCGCTCACATTTCTGGAAATTTTTCGCTACCTTTACCAGTTGCTTATAGCCCAGGAAGAAGAAATTCACCTCGGCGACAAAGCCGGACGCGATAATCTCGCCCGGGTTGCCGAAGTAATGGGTTATCGTTCGGTTGGCGTTGCTACGGCGGCAAACTTTCTTATTACCGATTATTATCAAAACATTCTGCAAGCCAAAGATACCCTGAAAAACCTGCTGCCTTATTCGGCGCGTCATCTGGAATCGATTACCCTGTTGGGAAAAGTTTTGCATCATAAAAAGGTCGCCACCTCCGGTGAAAAAAGAGTGGGTAACCTGGCGCAACGTTTTATTCAGGATACTCAGTTTTTCCGTGGCACACGTTACTGGGATGATATCATCGCCGTTATGCAGCAAAAGGACGGTTATATCCTTATCAGGATGGCGAATGACATCACCGCCCTGAATGAGGAACAACAAAATGAAATCCTCAATAAATTTGTCGATTGGGGGTGGAACTCGCTGATCTCTATGCTGTCCCTGTTACATCTAACCTATACGCATAAAGACAAGCTGCGCGACCCGGATATTTTTTACAAATTAAATGAAAAATTTCTAGCCCGCTTAAAGTTGAGCGAGGAAATAGTTCGCCGCATAAGTGTGGTTTTTACCCATTACCCGGATCTGATGAATAAATACATATCCCTTTTAACCCTGGAACAACAACGCAATTTATATTCCTTGCTGGATTATAATGTGTGGGAATCGACTGTCAAAACTGCCCGTGACCGCCTGCGTTTCCTGTTAAAACTGCATTTCTCTACCGACAAATACTATAAATACCGGATGCAAAATGTGCTGCAACTGCAACCCAAATATATTAATCACCTTAATAATTTTCAGCGGTTAAACCTTATTGCCAAAGGCAGCCTGGCTGAAGTGGAACGCGCAAAAAACATCCGCCAAAAATTGGCCAACCTGAAATTCTATTTTGATTTTGAGTTCTTTCGTATCGGCATGGACGCGCTCGATGGCAATTCTTCAATTGGCGTTTCTTTTCAATTTACCGAATTCTCGGATAACTATTTACGGCTGGTTTTTGACGCCTGCAAAAAAGAAGTTGATGAAACCCGCGGAGAAAAAATTGTTACCCAGGATCTGCTGGGCGTTTTTGTTACCGGCGGACAAGGGCAAATGCAGGCTTTTGATGATGATTATGATCTCATTATTCTGTTAAATTCAGATGATAAAAATATGTATGACTATTGCTCGGCAATCATTAAAAGAATGCACCAGGAAATTTTAAAATGTGGTATACTGCCGCATTACCGTTTGGCCGACTTTACCGGTTCTTATATTTGCTCTTTTTTACAATTAAAACAACTATTGGCCGATGGTTCCGCCGAACGCTTTATCGACAAAGCCCAACTACTTGGCGCCCGTATGATCGTCGGCAGCAGTATATTGCAGGATGCTTTTGCCAAACAGATTCTCCAACCCTTTATATTCCATAAAGAACAAGCCTTTATTAACGACATGCTGAACGAACTGGAATCACGCCACTTGCATTCCTTTGAAGTCAATAACGATGAAATCAATCTCAAAGAAACTACCGGCGGCTTGCGAGATATTGAAATATTACTCAGTGTTATCCGTACCAAATATAAAATTAAAGAGCCGTCAAATTTCAGATTAATGGTAATTTTACAAACCGTACTGCCCGACCTGGCCGGAGATTTTCAAAAACTATTCCGGGTATATGAATTTTTGAGAAGGATCAGAATTCTGAACCGGCTTACGATTGCCGCTGAAGATACCATCAATATGAATTATATGGGAAATGTTATCGATAATTTAAACAGTAATACCAAAAAAGAATATACCCCGACCATGCTCATTGCCCGGCTGCATGCTACCTTGCGTTCATCCGACCGGACTATAAAAAAAATTATCCAAAAGGTTATTCTGCCGCACTAGGGTGGGCAGAATAACCTCAAATAATACCTGCTTAGAATGAATAAGATGCTGTTACAATAAGGCCTTTAACACCAATATTAACGTCGTTTTCAATTGTCTCACCCAAAATTTCGTATTCAGAAGTAAGGGTGAATAAATCAGCCCGGTAACCGGCATTAATACCCAACCCGCCATCAAAACGATAGCCCAAGCCTAAATTGATTGTTGCCAGGGTGGTGGAAAGATCACCATTATCCGTTGTATTCGTTCTTCCCTGAGCCTCGAATGTGGTTTCATTTGTCAGCGTTCCTCCCATACCTGCTAATGATCCAAATAAATAAAGACCTTCGGAACCAATCGGGACTACCGCTGAAACTCCCAATCCATATAACGGGCCGCTCACCGCATCTTCATAAGAAATATCAACCATTTCATACAGCGGATAGCCCCAATTATCATAACCGGCATCGAGCGGATAATCTTCAATATTCATCTCTGTCGACCATTTCAGATATTTTACGCCAAGAAAAATATTGATATAACGATGTACACGGTATCCCAGGGTAAAATTAAGATCATTGCGGCTCATATCAACTTCTTCATTAACTTCCTCCAGTCCGACATTGTATTCTTCCACCGGGAAGGAACCGAACAACAGCGATGCGCCAAAATTCACTTTGCCATGGTTGATGCTGATATATGGACCAACCGAATTACCGGAACCAATATCAGCCAGTTTGTTGCCATCTTCATCTTCATAACTATAAGCTGCATTCCACCAGGAGCCACCGACTGTTACTATTGTACGTTCCTGGGCAAATACAACTGTCGCCAGCAGCATTAAAATAATGCTTATTACCAACTGATTCTTTCTTGTAACCATTTTGTCCTCCATTAGTAATTTAGAAAACCGGCGGTGCTTCTACCGGAGCTTTTTTATCGTCTTTTTGTGGTTTAGGTTCAACGGGTTTATTTACTGTTGTTTCTTTTTTAATACTCACAGGGGTGCCGGTCAGTCGCACTTTATCGCCCAACCGTATTGTTTCACGGGCATTAAGTATCTGCGCCTCGGCATATTCTTTTTTAACGTTAATAACCTTGATTATGCCAATCCGGTCTTCTGATCGCCCCACGGTACTGCCGGCCAGATCGGTAATAACATCGCCAACCCGGATCACTTCCAATGCCTGATCTTTTTTAATGCCATGATCGGCGCCCAAATCGATAAGCACAACATTCTGCGCTACTTTGATCACAGCGCCTTCCACAATCACCTTTTGTGATATTTTGGCAACCAATTCGCCTATCGCCGCCGGCAGGCCGTCTTCGCCATTGTTACTTTTGGTATTTTCAGCCAATTCTAGCGCGCCGGTTTCCACATCGACAAGCCGGGTATTGATGATATAGGTCTGTCCCAACCGGCTCACACTGCCGATCATGATCTTTTCGGCATTCAATATTTTTCCGATTTCAGCGGCTTGCGACATATCGGTAACACCGGTCATCTGTAATTCCTGCTCGGACAAGATCCTCAAAATTGCCTGTCGCTCGATCACATCAAAGCGATTGGTGTTAAACAATTCAGTACTCAAAATATCGGCTACAGCATCTGCCGATTCCTGACTTAGATTTTTAGCTTCAAAATTTAAAACCGCTATTTTAGTTTTATTCTGGGCATATAAAAAGGATTGACTAACAAACAAAATCAGGATCACTAATGAAACACGCATTGTTTTCATTTTATATCTCTTTGGTTTGTTATCGGTTGTATCGAGTTATTTACACAGAAAATATAAGTACAACTTGAATACGTGTCAAGCGGTTTTTGGAATCTTGTGATATACAGCAATTTTTTGTTTTACCGAATTTGATCCGGCTAACAATTTTAATATTATTCAGTAGCAGCGCTATAAACAACAGGTAGGTAATTGGGTTTATTCCCGCCGGTTAATAACTGTTATTTTCGCTCTCGATAAATTCGGCAAGCTGTTTGCGCAAAAATAGCCTGGCCCGGTGTAAATTAGATTTAACCGCTGCCAGGCTCATACCGGTCATTTCTGCGATTTCCTGTAGAGATTGTCCTTCAATATCTTTTAATACAAAAACGGTACGAAATTTTGGCGCCAGTTTGGCAATAGCCCCTTCCATTTCGCGGCGAAGTTCATCATTCATGATTGAACTTAATGGATTGGCAGTAACAGACTTGTTAAAGGTTTCCAGGGTATCCTTTTTAACCTGGGAATCTATATCATCGAGACCGCTGACCAGCTTTTTTTTACTACGCAGCCGCATCAGGGCATAATTGGTAGCTATCCGGTATATCCATGTAGAAAGTTGAGATTCCCCTTTAAAATCCGGCAAGGCTTGAAAAACCTTTAAAAACGTCTCTTGTAAAACGCATTCAGCTTCATCAGTATTAGCTAACAACCGTAGGGCAGTATTATAGACCAGTTTTTCATTGCGTAAAACGATTTCGGTCAGCGCAGTTTTATCCCCTTGTTTGGCGCTTTCTACCAGTTCAGCTTCTGTATTATATTTTTTTGACATTCCGTCCTTTATCTTGAAAAGTTCAGGAATGTCAAAATACCAAAAAAATATTACTTTATCAAGTTTTTTCAGAATTCATCAACCAGGTTATGCAAAATGAAGCACACCCTGGTCAACTTATCTTATTTCATAACTCGTTTCAATTTCTGTCGCTTTTTTCAACATGGCAGAAGCCGAGCAATAGGTGTTTTCCGATAGCTCTATAGCCCGTTTCACTGCTTCATCGGAAATATTTTTGCCCCAAAAAATAAAATGAATTTTTACTTTGGTAAACACCCGCGGATGCTCGTCACGACGTTCAGCTTCTACATGGCATTCATAATCATCCAGGGCAATTCGTTTCTTTTTTAATATCGATAAAACATCCATCGAGGTACAGCCGCCGAGCCCCATCAGCAACAATTCCAGGGGCGTTGCGCCGCCGTTATGTCCGCCATTGGCTTCTGAAGTATCCATAATCACCCAATGCCCCGAATCCGCCTTGCCGGTTAAAGTAAGATCCTTTACCCGTTTTATTTCTGCTTTCATTTTTTCTCTGTCTTAATATGATAGATTGATAGTTACTTATCTACCTGAATTTCTAAATTGAGTTTAAAGAAATTAAAATTTGACCTTTATTGAACGATAGGCAGTGTCCCACTATTCATTTTCATGTATTTTGTAATGAATAATAGTATATTTTTTTAAGTTATTGCCTTAGTGGGACACTATCCATCCTATATGCTGTCTTCTGGTGATAGATAAGCATATTCTACAATAAAGCTTTGATATCGGTTTCAAATACGCTTTTATCCTGATAACCAACATACTTTTTATAAATATTCCCGTTCCGGTCAATTAAAAACGTGGTCGGAATGCTGGTTATATCGCCAAATCCGTTTACGATTTCTTCATTCGCCAGGGCATTGGGATAATTAATTTGGTACTCTGCAATAAAGCTAGTCAATGCCTCGGTTCCTTCCCGGCCAAACGCCACGCCAAGAATTTCCAGACCCTCGCCCTGATATTGGGAATATAATTCAATAAAGTGCGGTATTTCAGCTTTGCAGGGCGGGCACCAGGTATCCCAAAAATCCAGCAACAGTACTTTTCCCTTATAATTATCCAACGATATTGAATTGCCGTTTAACCCGCTAACGGAAAATTCAAATGCCGGCTGCTTTACTTCAGTTTTTCCTGTTCCTTTGCAAGAGATAACTGCCAGGACAAAAAGGGCTAGCAGCGCCAATGTCACTAGTTTGAAATTATTTTTCATTGTTTCTCCATCAGTTTTTGGTTACCATTTTTATCAAAATAATTTGTGATTAATATACTTACATGTTTCTGTAAATATTCCATTACATTGCTATTTTTACAATTTTGCTCAAGCTCTGCACATAACCGGTTCATTAATAATACAGCAATATCACGGCTTTTGCAAGCATTAATTCTCTCCTCAATCTGGCCGCAATATTTTTTTATTATTTTTAATTCACTATCCATTTTCACCTCATTATTTTGATGCACAAGGCCGGAAAAAAGATTCATCTCCTATTAAAAAAAGAAAAAGCATAAAAAACATAGCTTTTAAAAATTAATTTCTTTATTTTACTGGTATAATGGCATAACCTGGCAAATAAAACTGTTCTTATATGCAAAATATAACAATTAATCAAAAGCAGGAATTTATAAAATGAAAAGTTCAAAATCTCTTACAACCAGTTTTATATTGACAATTCTATTCTTTGCTTTTACAATGCAGACCTTTGCCGCCGAGCCCCTCATCCCCGATGAAAAAACCCGCACCGACCTGGTGAATTATTATGACAGTATCTGCCAATGGATCATCAAAGCGGATTTACGCAGCGGCGAATTGAAAATTACTGAAAAACGCCGCACCTCGATTTTTATCAACAGTAACCTGGCGCGAGTGCTGGTTGCCGGTTATGAAATAACCGGGAAACAGGAATACCTTGAAGAAGCGTTGTTGTGGTTCGACCGTCTGGTGAGTTTACAACAGATCACTATCGCTTCAGATGGCCGGGAAGCCGGTTGGTGGGGTGATTTTACTCCCAAAGATAATATATATCTTGGCGATGCCGGCACCAGCGCCACCGCCCTTGCCGTGATAGTTCGCTATGCCGACGGCGAACGCCGTGAAAAATACATGAAAGCCCTGGAACTCTATGCCAACTTTGTTATTTATGGCACCAAAGAAGATCCCCAGGGTCTGAACCGCGGCGGTTCAAACGGCTGGATCATCCGCGAGGGTGAAAATGCCGGCGCTATCGGCTGCGGTTATTACAAAGGCGAATTATCCCAGGCGCCTTATACAATATCGACCAGCGTCACCGGCGCCGCCTTTTTTTCCTGCATGTACAAACTGACCGGTAATCGCGAGTACCTTGAAATTGCTGAAAATGCCGTTAATTATCTTTTAAATGTGCGCGATCCATTCGGCGAGTTTCCCTATATTTTACACAATTTTCAGCTAGACGAATGGCCGCTGGATACCATGAGCTATATGGCCGATGGTATTATTAGCTGTTATATAAATTCCGATGACGAAGAATTCAAAAAAAGCGTCGGTAAACGCATTGCCCGCAGTATTCAGTGGCTGCTTAATCGCCAGGAAGATAATGGTGTGTGGGGCGAAATGCGCAGCGAAGATCAGCAACGTAGCCAGGGTGTTTTAAACCTGCTGGTTTGGTATTATCATGACATTGCACACTATCCACAAATTGCCGCAACCATTCGCGCCAATTACAATTTTTTCCTCAATCCCAAAAATTCCAGCTTTTTTGGTGTAAATGAACTGCCCATTACTACCGGCTTTGTCGGGCTTGGAATTGCCGAAGTCATTGAACCCGGCATTACCTACCGCCTGGTGAATGAATAATACTATATGTTCAAACGAATTATCACCCACAGTGATTTTGATGGTGTTGCGAGCGCCGCGTTGTGCTCGCACACCATGAACATTAGCATAATCACTTTCACCCAACCGCGGATAATCAGTGATGCGCTGATTTCACTCACCACAGAGGACATTGTTTGCGATTTGCCCTACCCCCTGGAATGTGGTATGTGGTTCGATCATCACGAAGGCAACCTCGAAGACCTGAATTATCGTAAAATCGACCCGGCAACAATTGCCGGTCGCTTTGCCGTCAAAGATTCATGCGCCCGGGTGGTCTATGAATATTTTTTAGAAAAACAAACCCTGCCCGACTTTTTTAAAGAACTGGTGGATGAAGCCGATATTATTGATTCCTTTAATTATTCAAGCATTGAGGACTGGCGCAGGGAAACACCGGGGAAAATAGTTGACGCTGCCATCAAAGTTACCGAAGACAGCCAGGAAGTAAAATGGCAGTTTCTGAAAAGCCTGGTCATGCTGCTTAAAGAGAGACCACTGAATGAAGTAGCCAAATTACCGGGTATTACAAAACGATACCGGAAATACCTCGCCGAAGAGCAGGAAATGATGAATAAAATCCGCACCGACATCACATTCTTACCGCAAGATGAGAACCAGCAACTGATGATCATCGACCTTACTAAATACAATCGCCGCCCGTTTATCATGAAAAATCTGGCATATATGATCCATCCGCAAGCGCTGGCGGTGGTTCAGGTAAGTAACTTGTTCCGCAATAATGTCAAGTCCAATGATCTATCGTTTTCCATATCGCTCAGCGTTAATTTAAATTCAATGCAGCACAATAAAGATGTAGGGGAAATTATGCGACAATTGAATATCGGCAATGGTCACGCCGGAGCCGCCTCAGGACTTGTCTATGGCGATTCCAAAGAGGATATGCTGAAAAAAAAGGCCAAAACCCTGGAAAGTATTTATAACATATTCATAAAACAATAACCCCCGATTTATCTTTAATACGTATCGCTTTCTTCGCCCATAATCAAAGATACCCGTTCAATTCCCTCGCGGGCGCTCAGTTCGCTGATAAAGGCTTGCTGGTCGTCCTCCCGTTTAAAACGAATGCTGAACGATACTTCAAGGAATTGTCCCAACCGGGCGGAACGCATATACATGAGCGAATGTTGGGAAAGATACTTTTTAAAAACCGGCAGGTATGGCTGCTCATCATTTAATTCGGCCTGCATCCAAAACCGTAAAATCAATTCTTTATGGTAAATGTAACCATAATTGGTATAATATAAAATGAGTATGATGATACTTATTAAAATTGTGCCCACCATTGCCAGCATAATACTGCCGGCGCCAACAGCCATTCCCGCAGCCAGCCCGAAAAACACAAAAGCAATATCGCGGGTATCTTTAACGGCAGCGCGAAAACGGATGATCGACATGGCGCCCACCAACCCAAACGCCCGCGCCAGGTTATCGCCAATGATCATTATCACAATAGCGGTTACCATGGTAATAATAACAACAGTATTCACAAATGAGGAAGAATAGGAATAGCCTTTATAGGTGATCCGGTACACTGAAGAAATAATAAAACCCACAACAAAAGCGATGAGAATATTTATTACCGCATCAAAAAAATAAACATTTGTTGTATTGGTAAAAAGGGCATCGTAAACATTTTGTGCAATTCCTGTCATTCCCATTCCTTTACACACTCCTCACGCAAGCAGGCATTTTTCTATGCTCATACAATATTTTGAAATTGATTGCGGGCTCACTTTTAACTCATGCACCAGTTCCCGCATCCACTTGGGCATAAAACTGTCATATTTTAATTCCAGAATACACTGGGTATCAACAACCGGGATCAATATGCCATCCTGAAAGATCGTGCTGATTTTATCACATTTACGCGATCGTACGTTATAATCGATTGTTAACCGTACGCGGTTATCCAGCTTGCCGATAAAAGCATCGCGGTTGTAAACAATTAAAACTACCGGTTCAAGCTCCAGCTTGGAAATATTATATAAAAACTTGCTTAGCACCAGGGTGCCGTTTATTTGCTTTAACACTCCCCAATCCCGGTTCTCGGGGTTGAGAAAGTTTTCTATCTCGGCAAATGTATACTTGGCGCGTTCTTTGACTACTGTTTTACTGAAACGCCGCTTAATTTCTAAAAATCCAATGGCATTAGGATCATATTCATTGTACACACGAATGCGCAGTTTACGCCGCACCGGCAGACCATCGAGTTTTTGATAATAAAAATCCAACTGCGGCGAATCAAGATAGATACTGCGGATGATATATTGTTGATTGGCAAGATCGGCGCTATATGGATCAAGATCGGCATAAGGCCGGATAAATTCCTTTATTAGCGGTACTTTATCCAATGGTACATAGTATTTAATTTCGGAACGCCCTTTTATGCTTTTTATATTAACCATGCTCTGTCTTGTCAGCTTTATCGAAGTAAATAATTATCCCATTCCATTTTTATCAGGGAAACAAGATCCATCTTGCCGGCTTTAATTTTTACATATCCTGTCATTCCCGGTAAAATATCGGAAGAGTTATTTGCTATTCTGGCTTTGGCAATATAAATAGGCATTCCATAAATCAATTCCGCTTTGTTACCTATACTTAAAACCCGTGTACTATCTACGCGGCCACGGAATCCATTATAATAAACTTTAACCGGTAAATCCGGCCTGATATACCTTAACTGGTTTTCACGCAGCATGATCTGCACAACCATTGTATCCACTTTATTGACCAGGCATAATACCGTACTGTCAAGCAGCGATTCACTCACTTGTCCGCTGATCGGGGCGGTTATATACTGTGATCTTAACTTTTGCTCCAGCACCTGAATCTGGTTTTCGTAATCTTCCAGTTCATTTTGACTTTTCCTGATCTCTGCGGACTTTTCTCCGGTTTCGACAACCTTGACGCGCGCCTCAGCCAGGGCGACATTTACCTTGTAAAGATCAAAAGTAGCCTGGGCTATATCCATCTCGTTATCACTGGCTAATTTTTGCCCATATAGTTGCTTAACCCGCTCATACTGGGGAGTAAAATTAGCGAACTGAGCCCTGGCATGGTTTAGGGTCTGTATAGCTTCTTCCCGGATTGCCGGCTTTTCACCTGTGGTCATAACTTCCACATCAGCTTGTGCTACATTACGTAATCCCTGAAGCTGCGCCAACAAGATCTGGTCCTGAAAAGAATAAACCCTGGCAACAATATCCCCTTTTTTAACCAGGCCGGTTTGATAAATGGTATCGTTAATAGTATAATGAATGTAATCCGGACGGCTGATCTGCAAAAGATTGAACTGCTGGACCATGTTTGAATCATTTCGTTTGATCACTGAAAAAATTTTGTCCGGTTCGTTTTGAATGACTTTCCATTCGGCCTGGGCAACAAAACGGCAGGGGGTTTTAAGAAAATGATCAAACTTGATTAAAAATGTCAGCGCGATCAGGGCGCAGCCAAGAACTCCAAAATAGAAAATATTATACCTGGTTTTTCGTTTCATTATACCCGATTTCTGCAAAAAAATACCCGGTTCACACCCGGGTTGTATATATTATTATTCAAACTAGTTTACAGATGTAACAGTAATAATTAAATATAAATATTTATAAATATCAAGATAAATATTTTCAACGCATTTTATGGATGGCATGTCTTCCAATGGATGTCTTTCAGTATATTCAGCTATGTTAACGAAAATATAATCAAAAAGTTCCGAAAGTAAGCTAAATAATTATTTTAACTGTATTTGTATTTTCATATCTTTTGGTATATTAATGACTACCGCAGATGTTTTATTTAAGGTAAACTCTAACATTTAATATTTGTTATTAAATAGTGTATGTAACTTGTATACCTGATGGCAGGATTTTTCAGTCGTAGTATTTTTTTAAAAATTCTTTTCCAGATTGCCAAAAAAGCAAAAAGCCCGATATTATCGGGCTTTAAAGCTCCGGTGGTAGGACTCGAACCTACAACCTAGTGGTTAACAGCCACCCGCTCTGCCGGTTGAGCTACACCGGAAAAATGAATATTAATTTATACTTTTTTCAAATAAAAGTCAAGTGATTTATATTCTTTTACTGATATATTCCGGCTATTTTTTTCACTATTTTTCTTGCCCGCGCATTGCGTTCAGGTTCGGGTCATCGCCAAAATATAAAAACCGATCCATCAGTTTTACATAACTGCTCCATTTTTTATGTTGACTTTTTTCCTTATCATATATACGGTCAAAAGCATTTAATTTGGAATCAAGTTCATCAGCATAATACAATATTAACGATTCCCGGCACATGGGCACCACCGGCGAACCATGCTCCAGTTCGCCCTGGTGCGATAAAATCAGGTGTAGAACTTTGTTGGCCAATTCTTCCGGAAACTTTTTATTTCTCTCAATAAACCCGGCAACAATATGGTAGCCTATTGAAATATGGCCCAGCAGCCTGCCCTCATCCGAATAATCTATAAAATAGCCGGTTTTGTATTCACGAATTTTGCCAATATCGTGTAACAGCGCCCCGGCGATCAATAACTGCCGGTCAACCTTGAGAACCTGCATGGCAATACTCTCAGCAAAATTACACACACCCAGAGTATGTTCCAGCAAACCGCCTTCATAACAATGATGCCAGAGTTTACCGGCCGGCGCCTTTAATAACGCTTTTCTGATGGTTTTATCATTATAGACCGACAGTAACAAACTGCGCAGGTTTTCATCTTCAACAGTTCCGATCTTTTGGAATATTTTATCCAGGTTCTCCTGCGGATCACATGTTCCGGCGGGAATTAAAGAATCGGAATCGACCCTGTCATTAACTTGAGCAAGACGGATTTTTTCAACTGATAAATGCAGCTTCCCCTTCCATTCGATAACTTGACCTTTAACTTTAACAATATCCCCCTCTTTTAATAACTTGAGCATCTCATCGACTTGCTTCCACAAGGTGCCAAAAATTCGCCCCGATGCGTCACCCAATTCGAGAGACAAGTATAGCTCGCCTTTTTCAGCCTGCTTGCGGCATTCCGCTTTGCGCAATACAAAAAAGTCTTCAATCGCCTGACCCGGCTTGAATTCTGCAATCATCTTGCACCCCACTAATTATCACTGCCGATAAAATCCGGCTATATAGTTATTGTATAATCGGGATAATTCAGGGAATGGCTTTTACCGGTCGCGCGTTGACTTGTCATTTCCCCTGGCTTTATCATCCGTTGATTGTGTATCCTTGCGGCGTTCAAAATCACGGCGGTTATCGGTTTGTTCGGTTTGGGTTGTGTTTTCCGGGGTTTTTTTACTTAACCCGGACTGCGACGGCATCACCGGGATCGGGGTTATGGCGTCACTGCTATAACCGGGGGTTACACCCGGTAAACGAGCCCCGGTCGGGTCTGCGGATTCAGTTGCATTGACCGGGAAAAAATCAAATTCATCCTGCCACCAGGCGGAATTGGTATAAAACTGCCAGTCGTAATCATTTTCCACTGCAGCCGGTAATACAGAGCCAGCTTGCAGCGTCCCATCCGCATGACATTCCGAGCAACTGCCGGCAATGCCGCTATTACTCCGGTTTATGCGTTTACCCTGCGAATCAACAAGCGGATGCGTAAAACTGGTGTAACACCCCGAAGTTAATGCAGCCCCTGCCAGTAAAAGGATGAAAATTTTCAGTTTGCTTTTCATAACTTATCTTATTGTTCCATAATACACAAACTTTATAATTCTGTTTATATCGGTTACTTTATTTTCTTTTGCTGCCAAAATATTCTTGAAATCAAATTCGATAAACATATAATCGGTAAATGCCCAGCGGACACCAGCGTTGAGATAGCCTTTGTCGTCATTGTTCTTTCTCATCAGGTCGTCATTAGCGGCAAAGTCATATTCAGCAATAAGCGCAATATCGCGACTCATCATGGCGTCCATTCCTATAAACACCGTAGGACTTTTATCCTCATCGTTATCTTCAAGACTGTAATTGATACCACCATGCAACCCCATTTTAAGCAAAGAGCTATAACCTTTGGAGACAACGCAGAAAAAACCTTTTGATTTGACCGAGTAACGTTCCGACAAAACCTGGGGCGCATGTTCCGAATCGGGCGAGGGTTCGATTTTATCCCAATAGGGGCCATACCCCTGCGAATCGAAACCTAAAACCAGCGCCGGCATTACCAGGTCTTCCTCGAGCATGCGGTACATAAAATGAATTCCCGGGGCCTGGTTCCAATCAACATTACCGCTGCCGATAATATTGGCGCCGCCAAACGATATACCAAACATAACTTTGTTAGAAATACCTACCGATAATGCTCCCAGGGCGCCGCCCTGTTCAAACAACCGGATGCTGGTATTAATATCGCCGCCCTGTAAAATGCTGGCGGTCGGCGCATCGACAAGTTGCACAGGTTTGGAAAAATAAGAATCCGGATTTATCCCCGGCAAGCGTTTGCTGCCCAATAATGTTCGGTCATCTAACTGGCTTGCCGCCGGTTGACAAAATAACACCAGGAGTGCGGAAATAAGCAAAAATTTTATTGAATAATTCATGTTATACCCGGTTATCAGGAGTGATTTTTCTTTAATTTACTATAAACACCTGTTAATGTCAATATTATTAACGCCGGTTATTAAAAAATAATTCAAAAATTTTACAACACCACAAACACAGATAAACCGACGGAAATAAGAAATATTGTCCGGGGATCATCAAATACCGGTCCGTTCGGCAGCATGTGGATTACTTGCGCATTAACGCGCAACAGGGCGGTCTTGCTGATTCCTGTACGCGTTCCCAGCCCCCCCGATATAACCGGACCTGAATAGGTTTTACCGGAAGGATCATCTTTTTGAGTAAAGCCGTCTATCCAGAAACCGACCAGGCCGGTTGCATAGACGCCCGGCGCGGTTCCCAATTCCCGGCCCCGCTGCCGGCGTTGTAAATAATCATCGGGTACGACGTCAAAAATACGGTATGAAAATCCGCCCATTAAAATTGAAGAAACGTTTACATCATCATGCTGAAAATTAACCCGTACCAGCGGCTGAAATTCCGTTGCCAGTTTTCTGCTCATGTAATAGCCAACCACCCATTGTAAATCCAGGTCGCTGCCGCTGCTATCTTTTTCGGAATAAGCACGGAAAGAAAACATGCCGCCCGTATCAACAGCGCCCTTGCGCTGGGCAAACAACAAATTACCGGCAAACAGTATAATTATTAAAAAAAGCATCAATGTACGCTTGAACATACTACCTCCACATACCAAACTTGTCCTAAATTCAGACGGCGTTATGAAATTACACTTGTAAATATATGCAATTTTACTGAATTAATCAAATTATGCAGAAATTAAAATGTTTTCGTTACCCTATCGCTCAGAGCTTGCCTGATGTTTGCCTGCAATATTTTAAAATATTAAATTTGCATATACCGGCGAACCAAATTTAAGTCAGAATCAACAACAGAATACCGGTTAAATCGATAATAGAATAAAGAGAGTATAGAAAACTACAAATTTTGCAATTCATTCAGCCGGGTATTGAGCACATCGAGATAATGCAGTGACCGCTGCATAAACCGGGGATTCTTTAATGTTTTCATGCGCAATAAATATTCAGCTTCAATGATCTGCTTCATCAGGTCGTCTTTAAGTATGATCTTGAAAGGGCAATCCGGGTAACGTTCCCAGAAATCATCATACAGAACAAATGGGGCCGGTATTACATCCCAAAACTCGCGCCACTTTTTTGTCGAAGAGTCAGTCAGGGCAAGTTCAATGGTTTTATTTATTTTTACTTCATTATTCTTTTTAATATACTCGACCATACCGGAGTATTTTGTGTACAAACGCTGTAACAAGGTCTTACGTTTTTCCAGGTCTTTTTCTTCATCGATCTGTCTTTGAATATGCCGAACTTCGGAAAGCCATGAATTTTCATCAAAATCAATTTTCTGTAATTTATAACGCAGTTCCAGCCGGGTCCAGGAGCCAATGGGGTTATCATTATAAACGGCAGGTGCATATTCTACCTTGCGCGAAAAACTTACAGCGGCGCTGTCCAGATCCTCGCTGCCGGACGAGCGTAAAATATTTACTTCCAGCGGTTTTCCATCTTTATCGACAAAGACGCCCACCAGCACATCACCCTCAACTTTATTGAGTTGTGCGCTGAGTGGGTAATCCAATTCCCCATCAAAGAGCACTTTGGGCGCCTTGTAATCCCCTTTAGTTGTGGCGCAGCCGCAAATTAAACTGCATAACAGCAGGATGCCATACCGCGCCACTATTATACCAAATCGTCTTTTAATATTACCCTCGCAATCAGAATCTGATGGATAAGGTACCGACCAGTTTATTAAAAGTTACCTTTTCAAGAGTTGGAGAATATGTCAAATTATCGGTGGTTTCACGTTCCCAACTGCCATGCGTCAAGCCGAAATCAACCATCACCTGCTTGTCCAGCATCAGGCTGGCGCCGGCAGTCAGGTATTCCTTGTCCGGCGTTACATTTGTATACTTGTACGCCGAAGGATCGTTATAGTATCCCGCCCGCACCCGCGCCTTGATGACCGGCACATACACTTCGGCGCCGAGTCTTATTCTGGTAACCGATTGCAGCTCTTTTTTGATTTTGCTGTTTATATCGGCCTTGCTGACACCATAACTGGGGGCGTCGGTCTTGAATTTAGCTTGCGTCCAGTCTTTGAACTCGACGCTGCCGGAAAGCAGTATATTGATCAGTTTGAATGAACCGCCGACCGCCAGGGCATAAGGCTCAACAAATTTGTATTTGATGCCTTCGCCGCTTTGTTCATCGACATATTGTTCATCAGCCAAATCATAGGTTTCGGTTATGGTTTGTGACCAGCTTTCATTTATAGAATACTGCGTTGGGAAAACAACCGTGGCGCCGAGCCGGATTGCCCGGTTCATCTGGTACAATACGCCCATCTTTAAACTGGCGGCGCTGAAATCGGAAACAATACTCTGGTCGAAAACCCAGTTATTCAGGTCCGACAAAATCCGGTAACCCAGCGAATCGTCATACGGGGGGGTATTATAATAATCATATATATCCGATTCAATGAATTTCAGATTGTAATCATCCTTGCCGCCGATAAAATTCAGCGAAGCGCCCAGCATGACATTTTTTTGTACTTCCAAAGCGCCGGAGAGGGTGAACTGATTCAAACTGCCCTCTTCGATAATAGATTCGTCCTGTTGCAAATCGCCATAAATATCTGTAGCATATTCATCACCCCAAATCGGCATAACATTGTCGGCATACGCGGTATAATCCTTGTTAAAGCCGGTTATTTCCAGGGCGGTATCGAAATCCCTTATTTTATTATAGCCAACGCCAAATACCAGACTGCCCTGGTACGTGGGCACCGGGAACACAAACCCGATCGAATTAAGCCGCGTGAAACTGGTCTCGCCTTTCATGTCAGTCGCTAAAAAAGTTGCATTATTGGCATACTTGTTATGAGAAAAACCGATATTCATTTCCATACGGCGTAACTGTCCCAGGCCGGCGGGGTTCCAGTAGATTGCGGAATAATCATCGGCAACGCCGAGGAATGCGCCGCCCATACCCATTGCCCGCGCCCCGATACCGGTCTCTTCACCCAGGAAGAATATTTCCTCTTGGGCAAATAATGTTGTAACACCTGCCAGCGCTATCATTATCGTCAATATAAATAAACTCTTGCCTTGCATTTATTTCTCCTTTCATCCCTGTTCGGCAGAACCGGTTATTTTTTTACTATCTTTTTCTTCCGTTGCTTGAACTGCTGCCTGACGATTTGCTGCCGGAAGAGGAACTTCTGCCGCTCGATGAACTGCTGCCCGACGAACTGCCGCTGCTTTTGTTACCGCTATAACTGGAGCCGCTGCTTGAGCTTCCGGAATTGCCGGAAGAACGATTGGATGAACTGCTCGAACGCGGCGTATATGACGGACTGCTACTGCGGGTGCGTCTTTCCACAGTTCTGGAGCGCGACTCGGAGCTGCTGCTGCCGGAATTGCTTTTGGGTCTGGACACCGACTGCCCGGATTCACTGCCTGAACTACCCTGACTTGGAGTTTTCACAGTTGAGCGACGTACGGTAGACGGGGTGTCCGAGACGCCAGTTCGGCTGCGGCTGGAAGAAACCTCGCCGGAGCGCGTGGTGCGGGCGACCGGCTGCCGGATCGATCCGGTTGCGGTATTGTCGTTATTTGTTCTGATCGCTGCCGGTGTTGTTACATTACCGGTTCTGGACGCGCGCGTCGTCGTTCTGCGGCTGATATTTGTCGACCGGTCGCTGCCGGTATCCATACGGCGCACCGAATTGGGTGGATTTGTGACCAATGTTCTCCTGGAAAAATCGCGTCTTACCGCCGGTGTATTGTCATGAGAGGAACCTTGTCCGTAATAATAATGCGGGTAATACGAGTTGTGATAATAATGGTGTCCTCCCCAATAGGAAACCGGCGCCCAGTAATACGGGTCGCGCCAGCCGTAATAATCATAGCCATACCAGGGATCCCAGCGATGATGATACCGCCACCAGTAATAATCGGAACTATAATAAAACGGATCATACCGCCAACTATTCCAATAATAGGGATCTGCAAAACCACCGGTTACATAAACATCGTGATCATACTGATGATACACAACCTGGTAATTTGCCGATTCATCACTATCCTCATATTGCTCTTCGCTATTTTCATCATACTCGGTATAATAATCATCCTGAGCTGTCGTTTGTAAATTGGGGTTTCCCACACGGGTATAACACCCGGCGAGCAGGGCAACAAAAAACAAGCTGCCTGCAATCAATATGAATCTTTTCTTATATAACATCATGACCGCCTCCTTCTATAAAAGCGTCCGGTATATATAATGTAGTGCTATTAATTCTGATATATACCGGTCTGTTGTAACAATATACTAATCGGGTCTTAATCAAGCAATATTTAATTTTATCCTTCTGTGCCGTTAAACTGTTGCTTCTTTGTCTATTGGACGTATTCTGTATTGTTTTTGTTTACATGAGCAATTAAATTTCATCATGGTTATGGCGATTGTTTAAAACTGTAAACACAACTGGTCCACATTTCTATATTGCGGTTGTCGGATCGCGCCGGAATATAAGTGCTCTTGTAGGCAGCAGCTACAGCCAGTTCACGGCATTCCTCGCTGCCGGTGGTATTTCCGGCCATTACTACATCTACCACCCGTCCGTTTTCATCCACCTTGAGCAGTAACTTGACGCTTCCTTCAACACGTTTTTTTTGTAACTCTTCAGGATACTCCGGCAGTGTTTGCATCAATGGGCGCGGCGGAATGGTATCGGCCTTGCCAATGGTCAACCCGCTTCTGCCAAAAGGTGAATCGCCCAAAGTCCATCGCACATTCGTCTCATCAATAGTATCATCTTCGGGATAGACTTCGTCCGACGGCACCGGAATTACCGGCCGTGAAGGCGCAGGATTACCATGCCGCAGCCGCTGTTCGGTCGCCGGAATATCTTCAACTTTTATACTGATTTTTACTGCGGCAAGTTCCGGTTGCTTATTAACGAAACGTTTGGGGATTATTTGCAGGGTAAAAATTATTAACAAAAGGGTAAAAACAAGCGCTCTCTCGACATGAACCCGGTGGGCAAATTGATAAAGTTTTTCTCTGGTGCTCATAAAAGGCAAAGCGGCAGTCATGGGGATACGGACCGCCGGGCTTCTTTCACTATTATTTATTCAGCATTATAACATATCATTTGAAAATAAATCTGAAAAATGAGTATTACTTTCTGAACCTGAAAACCATACAATTGTGAGAGCTCTTATAATATGCAGTCCATTCTATCCGGGTTTAGTCACACCTCAGATAATTTCAACAGCGCCGGCGCGAATCCAGCCAATATTACCGTCCGCCAGCTTTATTTCAAGATAATCGCCGCTTTGTTCGGAAACCACTACCTTGACGCCTTCATGCAATGTAAAAATAATTGTATCACCTTGTGACGGCGAACTGGTGGCGTCTACTTTGTCGACGATCACGATTCCATGCTTTACATGGATATCCGAATTGACTCTTTGCAGGAATAACAAACTGGTAAACAGTAGCAGGACTAGTACAGGAATAGCGGCAATTTTGGCAACTTTTTTCACAACCATAGACCGGGATAAAATTCTTACAATAACAAACACAATAAACAGTACATAAAATACCAGCGTAATATAACCCAGGTCGCGTATATTGAAAAGACCGGCCAGCTTATTCCAGAAACGCACATAAAACAATTGCGGCGGTTCATTGATCTTGTCGACAATCCGCAGTTGGGCGATGTCCAGGTTATATTGAATATCAGGGTCGCGGGAATCCAGTCGTTTGGCGCGTTCATAATTGAGTATACTGCGCCCGACCTGTCCGGTTTTATAATAACTGTTACCCAGATTATAATACAATTCAGCGCTCATATACCCCGTATGCAGCGCCAATTCATAGTATTCCACAGCTTTATTATAATCGCCGCTTTGATAAAACTCATTGCCCTTGTTAAAATCTGTAACCGCTTTTCCAACTTCAGCTTTGGGAGCCAGTAACAGAAAAATCCATGCAATCGTTGCTATTTTCATATTACAATGCTTTTTCCAGGTTGATAATTGCTTCTTTGGCTTTTTTGAACATGTCCTGCATCTGCTCCCGGCTCATATCGGCTGGAGCAAAACGCTGAAAATCACATACTTGCAGTAATTCCTTATACTCTTGAATCAGAGAATCATCAAGCTGCCGTTTTTTCAACAATTCTTCCAGTTCATCGCTGATGATACCGGCCTGGGCGAGGTTGAGCTTGTCTGCCGCAAACCCCAGCAAAGCGTGGGATATTTCAGCGAAAAATTCTTTTTGTGTATTTTCGTCCAGTAAACTTTTAGCGCGGGCCAGTTTTTTCATAGCCATAGTGTTGGCGCGGCGGCTGCGTGCATAAGCAACATTGGCGCTCAGTTTGGTTAAATGACGATTATAACCCACCGCCCCGGCCAGCGCCAGCAGCGGCAATAAAATAGCGGCAAAAAATAAAAACTGGTTGTAAAATTTAAAACTGCCGGGGATCAAATTCCGGGTCGTCAATTTGATGAACCGTATGTCCTGCCCCACCAGCCGCACCTCTTCCTTGCTCAGACCGGAGCCCATAGATACCAGTTCGTCGCTTCCCTTTTCTACTGTTAATACAAATTCCGGGGTGGTCAGGGTTTTGTAAACTTTGCCATAAGGATCAAAATAACTAAACTCAACAGGCCTGATGCGCTGCTCGCCAGGGAAACGGGGCACCAGCACATATTCAAACGTTTTATTGCCGCTAACGCCATCATTGTTGCGAACAATATTTTCGGTAGTTTTGGGATCGTATTGCTGAAAGTCCGCAGGGATTACCAAATCCGGTTTGGGGATGATCTTGATGTTACCGGTTCCGGCGATCTTGATCCTTAAAGTAACAGCTTCGTTGGTTTTTACATGGCTTTTATCCATAGCTGCATCCATATCGAAACGCCCGACGCATCCGGAGAAGTTGGCCGGCTTACCCTCTAGCGGCAATGGCAGCACATTGATCTCCAGGGGTTGTGAAAATATAGATTTTCGTACAGTGCGGGAGAAAAACGGGTCGTCAAAAAAACTGTCGAATATATCATTACTGCGCTTTTGCGTAGAAACACGAATATTGCAATCTATACCCAATGAACCGATGGTTTTTTTACCGGGAGAAGCCGGGAAAAGGATGGTCTTTTTAATATCGGCCAGAACGAACTTTTTGCCATTAATCGTCTCTTCCCACACCGGTGGCTGATTGCCGATTTCTATTTCTTCCGCCCAAAAACCGACCGACTCGGGTAGTTTGTTAATGCCATAATTAGTTAAATTAACCTTGGCGCTTTTGTAAATGCGAAATGAAACTACCACCGGCTCATTCTGGTAAACGGTGCGTTTGGCCGGTATCGCTTTGATGAATAAATCTTCACCGGTGTCCACTTCGGAACCCGGTGTGGGCGCCGGGGTGGCCGGAGTCGCCGGAGCCCCTGAATTGATCACTGTTATCGTTACCGGCTCGGATGCCGCTTCATTATTTTTATAACTGATCTTGATCGACGGTATGGTACACGTGCCTTCCATTGCGGCGATATAAAAATAAACCTGTGATTTGGTAACCGACATTCTGCCATTAATGAACTGAATATTTTGGGAATTGCCGCCGCTGCCGGCCAGCTTCAAATAATCACCCAAATCCGGCGGAGCGGGATAATCCACCTTGTTGGCGCCTTCGCCGGATAGTTCAATGGTAAGCATTAACTGCTGGTTAACGGCAACGGTTGTCCGGTCGACTACTGCACGGATGGACAACGGTTCCTGCGCCGGCAAAACACCGCTAAACATAAATATAAACAGAACTGTAATAAAATATATTTGATGATTCCTGTTTTTCATAACCCTGATCACCAATCTTTAGATACGGATATATTACCCTGCATCTGCTGCTTGCGGGCTTCTTTCATTTTTTCTTCATCTTCATTCAAAGAATTTAAAATCCGCTCGGCGTCCTCTTTGGAAATATCCTGCGGTTGAGCCTGCTGTTGTTGCTGCTCTTGTTGTTGCTGTTCGTCCTGCTGCTCCTGATCTTGTTGTTGCTGCTGTTGTTCCTGTTGTTGCTGATCCTGCTGCTGTTCATCCTGGTTCTGTTGCTGCTGCTGATCCTGGTTTTGCTGTTGTTGCTGCTGTGGATTCTGCTGCTGTTTTTGCGCTTCATCTTTTAACTTTTTACGTACAAATTCCAGGTTATACTTGGCGTCTTCATCATTCGGATTCAGCTCCAGGGATTTTTTATATGCGGCAATCGCTTCCGGCAGTTTATTCAACCTGTACAATGAATTACCCATATTATAATAGGACTGCGCCTGTTTCAGCACATCATCGCTGCTTAACGATGCTTCAAATTCCTTGATCGCTTCTTCGTACTTGTTTTTTTTGTACTGGGCATCGCCGATATTGAACTTGAGCAGCGGTGATTCCGGGGCGTGCACCTGCGCATCAATGTATTTATTCAACGCCTCGTCATACATTTCTTCAACGTATAACTTGTTCCCGGCTACTACTTTTCTCCTTAACGCTTGTCCATACACACACTGAAAAGCCGTAAAAAAAATAATTATAAATATAAATACTCTGTTCATAGTTCCATTACTCTACATAAATCGTCCGCGCCATTCCTGCTTTACTTTACGCCGTTCAGGAATAACAGTTTCAAGTACTAATAACAAAATTGCCAGACCCAAAAAATATTGAAAGCGGTCTTCAAACTGGGAAAATTTAAGCGAGCCCAACTGCTTTTTTTCCATATTTTCAATATCATTATATATTTTATCCAGTTCATCCTCGCCGCTGGTTGCCCGGAAGTATTTGCCGTTAGTTTGCAGGGCAATTTTCTCCAGGGTGATCTCATCCAGCTTGGAGATAATGACCTGGCCGCTTTTATCTTTTTTAAAGCCCATACCAGCCGAACCCTCGGCGCTGGCCGGAATCGGTTCGCCTTTGGGAGACCCAATGCCTACGCAATAAATAATTATGCCCTGCCGTTCAGCCTCTTCCACATATTTCATAACCTCGCCCTGGTGATCTTCGCCGTCGGTGATCAAAACCAGAACTTTGTGTTTTCTTTCTTTTTGGTCGAATGTTGCAATGGCTTTTTCAATCACCTTGCCCAGGGCAGTACCCGGAGTGGGAATCAGATCAGGCTCCATAATATTTAAAAAAATCTTGGCGGCGCCATAATCCAGGGTGAGCGGGCATTGCACAAAAGGCACGCCGGCAAAAGCGATCAGACCGATGCGGTCACCGCGCAGCCGGTCGATAAAGCCATTCACTTCATGCTTGGCCTTGGCTAACCGGCTAGGCTGTATATCTTCAGCCAGCATGGACTTGGACACATCCATGGCAACCAGAATATCGATACCTTCGCGCTTGACTTCCTCAAGTTTTGTGCCGATCTGCGGACGAGCCAGGGCAATAATTGCACATGTAACCGCGCTCAATATTATAACAATTTTCCATACCTGGCGGGCGCGGCTGGTGCTGCTGCTCAGTTTTTTCAACAATTCCAGGTTGCCGAATTTTTGCATGGTATGCTTTTTCGCCCTGAACGCAAATATGAAAAATATCACCAGCGCCGGTACAAGCCATAAAAAATAAAGATAATATATATTTGCAAATCGCAGCATACTTTCCTCGTAAACACTAACCTCAGGGAATTTTTCTAAAGCGCGTATGCGCCAGTACAATTTCTGTTAACAATATCATAATGGCCAGCAGCAGGTAATTGATGAATAGCTCTTTGTACCGGGTATATTCTTTCACTTCAATTTTGGTTTTTTCCATTTCACCAATTTCAGCATAGATCTTTTCCAGGCTGGTCTCATCGGTAGCGCGGAAATACTGACCACCGGTTATCGATGCCATTTGCTGAAGTAAATCTTCATCGATTTCCACCGGCACTTTGACATAACGCTTGCCAAAGATCGGGTCGTCGTAAGGATACAATGCTTCGCCCAGTTTACCGGCGCCGATGGTATAGACCCTTATATTATAAGCTTTTGCCACTTTGGCGGCGGTAACCGGGTCCAACTCGCCGCGGTTATTACGGCCGTCGGTCAATAATATCACCACCTTGCTCTTGGCCTTGCTGTCGCGCAGCCGGTTGACGCAATTGGCCATAGCCATGCCGATGGCGGTGCCATCCTCGATCATCCCGATATGAATATCTTCCATAAACCGCAGCAATATGCCATAATCGAGAGTCAACGGGCATTGGGTAAAACTTAATCCGGAAAACACCACCAGGCCGATACGGTCGTTGCTACGCCCCTTGACAAAATTGGCGGCCACAACTTTGGCGGCCTCCAGGCGGTTCTTGGGTTTGAAATCTTCAGCCAGCATACTGCTGGAAACATCCATCGCCAGGATAATATCGATCCCTTCGGTGATGATCTCCTCTTCGCTGCGTCCGGATTGCGGCCGGGCAAAGCCAATGATCAGCAGGGAAATGACCAGCAGCCGTAAAATAAACAGTATATGACGGTATTGTTTCCACGGCGATTTCTTGACGGATTTGATAATTCCCAGGTTCGAATAGCGCAGAGTGGCGCCGCTTTTATTATTACGTTTAATATAATAATAAATCAACACCGGGATAACGGCAAAAAGCGCCAGAAATTCAGGATTGGCAAAACGAAACATATCAGCGCGCCTCCTCTGTTTCCGAATCAACTGTGGTGGTAACGACGCCGTTGCTGGCAGTTGCCGGTTCCGCAACCGCTTCACCAGCCGGAGCAGCGACTTCAGGTTGCGCCATGATCATTTTCGTCTGTTCCACAAAATCAAAAGCCAGTTGGGTAATAATGTTCGTTTCTGCCGGTTCCGGAACATATTTGGCAAACTTGACCAGGTCGCAGCTTGACAAAAATTCACCGGTCATATCAATATATTGGGTTTCAATTCGTTCATCGCGCATTTTATCCAGCAATTGCGAGGTGGTCATTTCCGGTGCATAAATAAAGAACCTTCCTTCAATATAACGGCGGATTATATCCGATAAGCGGATATAATACTCTTTAATCTGTCCGGTTGCCAGCAAATCGCTCTGCGCCAGTTCCTGTAATTCTTCCAGGGCAGTCTCATGCACCGGGCGCGGCGGTTTTTGCCGGGTTGGCAGTAAAGCTTTGCCTTGCCGGCGGCGCCTGAGATAATAAATCAAAACAACCACCGCGGCAACGACCGCAAGCAGGATCAAACCTGTAATTATATATTGCCGGTATTCACGGGGCGGGGTTAACGGCGCTTTTATATCCCGTATATCGCCCTTTTCTTCCGGATTCAGGCTTTGCACCGTTATAGTCAACGGTTCGGTTTTGATGAACCGCACAGTGGAATCGGTTGTAGTAGTGTAACCGATTTGCAGTTCCGGTATGGCAAATTCCCCGGTATCAAAAGTGGACAACAAGTAATTGGTTTGCGAGATTATCTTGCCCTCTTTTTGCGCCGGTTCCAAAACTTTATAATCGCGAATTTCAAACATACCGAGATTGGCGGCTAATTCCGGCATTTGCACGGCTACATCCGTATCATGCGTTACAATGACGGAATACTGGAACACATCGCCAATCAATATTGTGCTGCGATCTACCTGCGATTCAACCGTGATGCTCCCCTGGGCAAACAGGGAAGCAGCGCTCAGCATCGCCAGGAGCGCTGCCAGGGTTATTATCTTAAATATGCCTTTTTGCATATAATGTGTCGTAACTCGTTACTGGTTCATAAACTATCTGTTATCTTTAATCGGTCCGTTACTATTTACCGTTATTGGACACGGCTTTCATAGAATTTTACGCCTTCAGCGCGGATCATCTTTTCGATCAGTCCTCTATATTCCTGTTCATAACGCTGCTGCATCAGGGCTTGCTGTACCTGTTGCTGAACATCGGCAAGGGGTTTTTCTTTAACGACTTTGCCGTCTTTATCTTTTTCCGAAAAATCGGCAATATGGTCGCGGTAATACAGTTCAATATCGCTTTGCGATATTTCTACCTTGCCGGCAACCCGTTCCTGCAATAATTTTCTTACCATGAGCGATTTTTTCGCCTGGAACGCGCCTTCAACAACATCCTGGTCTTTTTCAAAACCGGAGCGTTTGGCGGTATCGTATAATAATTCTGTAGCTACATATTCACGTAAAAAATCCAGCTTGCGCTGCGGGTCTTTGAGTTGATCGCGGAAGCTGGGCGGGAGTTGTTCAATCTCAAAATCGAGGTCGCCCTGGGTAATTTCACGGTTACCAATTTGCGCCACAACATTGCCGGGGCGTTTTTTACGCACCGCAGTTGGATCCATCTGCACAGTCTCATCGAGAACCTGCTGAGCGTCTTCAGTCAATTCCAGGCGTTCCAGGCAGGCAACGATCTTTTTATTGACTTCCGGCATCAGGCTGTTATCGGGGTACAGATGCTTGATCTTTAAATAATATGTAAGGGCATTTTCATAGTCTTTTATTCTGTCAAAATAAGTGTTGGCAATGATATAATTCACATTGGCGCGCTCGCGTGCGTCGATAGAATAATCATCAAGATAGCGTTGATATTCCTGGATTGCCTGCGGATACAGGGATTTGTTGATCAAATCGCCCGCATATTCACGCAGCTTGTCGGCTTTAACGGAACCTTTGTTACCTCCACCGCATCCGTTTACAAATACCGTAAACAGAACGGCGGCTGCAACCGCCAAAACATAAACCCTTGCCTTTTTCATATATCCTCCGGACCTTTATAATATTATCTGAAACGCTTGGCTCGCATACGGAAAAACCGGATCAACGGTTCGATATAAGATTCATCCGTGCGAATATCTATATAATCAACATTAAGAGAACGGAACAACTTTTCCCGCGCCTGAACAGCCTCGGTAGTTCGCTGTGAAAACTCGGAGCGAACGGCAACATCGGTCGTATCGACCAGGAAAGTTTCGCCAGTTTCCGCATCTTCCAGCTCAATGAAACCGACGCTCGGCATATCTATTTCACGGGGATCGGTTACCGTAATAGCGACAATATCATGCCGTTTATTGGCAATTTGCAGGGCTTTTTCATAACCACTGCTGATAAAATCCGATACCAGGAATATAACCGCGCGCCGCTTGGTAACCCGCGATAAAAATTCCAATGCGGCGGTGATATTGGTCTTTTTCCCTTTAGGTTTGTGGAACAAGATTTCCCGCACCACCCGCAACACATGGGCTTTGCCTTTTTTCGGCGAAACAAATTTTTCCACTCCGTCCGAAAAAATGATCAAACCCACTTTATCGTTATTTTTTATTGCGGAAAAAGCCAGCAGCGCACAAATCTCGGCGGCAATTTCTCCCTTCATTTGCGAATGAGTGCCGAAATCGCCGGACGAACTGACGTCGACCAGCAATACCACGGTCAGTTCCCGTTCTTCTTCAAATACCTTAACATACGGGTGCCCGGCGCGCGCCGTCACATTCCAGTCGATTGCGCGAATGTCGTCGCCGATTTGGTATTCCCGTACCTCGGAGAATTCCATACCGCGACCCTTGAACACCGAATGGTATTCGCCGGAAAAAACATCATTAACCAGGCCGCGGGTTTGAATTTCTATCCGCTTTACCTTTTTTAATATTTCCTTTGGAATCACGTGACTTTACTATATTTAAATGATCGGTTCATAGTTAATAAAAATCATGGGACTTCAATTTTATTCAACACTTTGCGCACCACATCCTCGGCAGTAATTTCTTCCGCTTCGGCCTCATAAGTAACGATAACCCGGTGCCGCAGCACATCGAGTCCGATAGAACGGACGTCTTCGGGGGTTACGTAACCGCGCCGGCGCAGGAAGGCATGAGCACGCGCCGCCATACTCAAATTGATCGAAGCGCGCGGCGATGCGCCATAGGCTATCAACTCTTTCAGTTCACCCAGCCCAAATTCTTCAGGACTGCGGGTAGCAAACACGATATCAACAATATAATTCTCGATCTTGGGATCGATATACACTTCGTGTAATACTTTTTTTGCCTTTTCAATTTCCTGCGGGGTAACCACCACATTCACCTGCGGCAGTTCGGTTCTGGTCATGCGGCGCATGATCTCCAGTTCTTCTTCCCGGTTCGGGTAACCAACCGACAGCTTTAACATGAAACGGTCCACCTGGGCTTCCGGCAACGGATAGGTGCCTTCCTGCTCGATCGGGTTTTGAGTGGCCAGCACCAGGAATGGTGACGGCAGCTTGAATGTTTCTTCGCCGATTGTAACCTGCCGTTCCTGCATCGATTCCAGCAAAGCCGATTGAACTTTGGCAGGCGAACGGTTGATTTCATCGGCAAGCACCAGGTTGGCAAATACCGGCCCTTTTTTTACGGAAAACTTGCCGGATTTCGGTTCAAAGATCATGGTGCCGATCAAATCGGCCGGCAGCAGATCGGGGGTAAATTGAATACGCTGAAAGCGGGTGTCTATGATCGATGACAGGGTTTTGACGGCCATTGTTTTTGCCAAACCCGGCACACCTTCGAGAAGGATGTGGCCGTCGGCAAGTAAACCGATCAACAACCGCTCGATCATATATTTTTGGCCAACAATAACCTTGCCGACCTCGTTCATGATCTTTTCAACAAACGCGCTTTCTTTTTGTATTTTTTCGTTGATTGCTTTAATATCGAAGTTCATTGATCCTCCAACAAAACTCCATGTGTTTAATCTTTATATTAATTGATTGATTTCCTCAAGCCTGTTTATTCCGTAGCGCTATAATATTCTCTTTCACCAATCCGAATAAACGTTCCAGTTCGCTCTTTTCCGCGTCGCCGCCGGAAAACTTGATCACATCAGCGCGGGATAATACTTCATTCACATCTTTAACCAGGTGCTCGTCGGCATGTTTTTCAGTCAATTCCCTGACCAGTTCTTCAGTAGTCAAGGTATCAGCAGGCAGGTTAAATTTTTCTGCCAGAAAACGCCGCAATAAACGCGATAGCCGGTTAATGGTTTTACCAATGTCCAGGCCCGGATCATCCAGGTTAAAATCTTTTAATTCTTGCAGATATTTTTCTTCCATGGGCACGGCTTTTTCCGCTTTCAGTTGCGCCTGGCGTATTTTTTCTGCCTTACGTTTTTGCAAATAGATAACTGTAAAAAACGCCACCCCGGCCAGCATTATTATTATTGCCAACCAGATGATCCAGCTTTTATCACCCGGTTCCGGTATGGGATCCAGCACTTTGATTTCAATGCGGTTAGTGGACAAGCTGTAATCGGTATCGGTATCCATATCGGTATAACGGATTATTACGCCCTCGATATACCCCATACCCAATTCCTGGGGCTTTAAGGTGAACACATAATCCTGAATGGCGATATTTCTGCCATTTTCACTGGATACTTTATTGGACGCAGAATGCCCGGTAATTTCCAGGTTGTTTAGAATCGGGTTATCGAACTGATGAACCTGGTATTTATCAAGATCGCCATACCATTTGATGCGGATCAGTAATTCCAGGGGACGGTTCAGCGCAACTTGATTTTTATCCACGCTGGCGGACAAGGTGATTTCACCAGGCTGCCGTACTGCCGTTTGTAAAGTATCATCCCCGCTTGTTTGTGCAATTAGAGATGTGGATAGTACAATCATTATCATCCCCAAAATGCACATCCACCGACAATGCAAGCGCTTCATTAATTCTCCACACTTTTATTACGTTTCTTCATAAAAAAGCCGATTTGTGGCTGATGTTTCACCAAATCTATCGGCTTTAATTATATCAAAATTTTTTAAATAATATGATCTATTCAACAAATTACAACCAAAACCGGACGCACTAAATAATACTGTTCCTGCCCCCAAACGGAACTATTTTTTCTTCTCAGTTTCTTCTTTACCAAAATTCAATTCTATTTCGCTAATATCCTGGCCTAAATGATCCAGTTCCCACTGCACCGAAGGCGCCAGTTCATGGTCCGGATATTTCTGTAAAAATTCGTTATACGCTTCTTTGGCTTTTTCCAGGTCATTCAAATCGTTTGCATAGCGGTAGCCGATCATAAACTGGGCCTGAATGACCAGTTGGCTTTCCGGATATTTTTCAATTAACGTTTTGTATGCTTCTATTGATTTGGTAAAATTCTTGGAATTGCTTGCATACAACCCGCTCAACTGGTAAAGGTTTTGATCTGATTTGGGGGAATCGGGAAACTTTTTAACCAATTGTTCATAAACTTTGATTACCTGGTCCCACTGTTCCTTGTTTTCATAATCGAGCGCTTTGGCGCGTAATTGTTCTTCAGTTAATTTCTCACCGCAGCCGGCGATTACTGCAACGACTAGTAAAGCAATACCAAATCCGAACCATCTTTTCATGTAAACAACCTCCTGAATTTTCTATTATTCAACTGCCTTACAAATGATAAGTTCCCAATTGAATTTAAAATGTATCACCTTTTTCACTCAAAATCAAGAGAATTCTCCCTAACCACGACACTTATCGTATCACCGGGTTTGAAAGTTCCCTCGATTAGTTTTACCGCCAATGGATTGACAATGGTTTTTTGTATCAATCGTTTTAACGGGCGTGCGCCAAATGAAGCGTCATAGCCATGCGCTGCCAAAAAGTTTTCCGCTTCAGGTGTTAACTGTATGTGAATATTATTAGCCTTTAGCAGGTTATCCACATTCTTCATTTGCAGAGCCATGATTTTTTTCATGTCCTCTTTTGTCAGGGAATGAAAAACGATAATGTCGTCGATGCGGTTAATAAATTCCGGCCGCAGCTGCGCTTTTAACAAACCCTGAATATGATCGGTTATTTCTTCATGGATAGCTTCCCGGTTGACATCATTAACCAGGGCCGACTTTTCCATTATATATTGCGCGCCGATATTGGAGGTCATGATAATGATCGTGTTTTTAAAATTGACTGTCCGTCCTTTATTATCGGTCAATCGCCCGTCATCGAGCACCTGCAATAATACATTAAACACTTCAGAGTGGGCTTTTTCGATCTCATCCAGCAATACCACCGAATAAGGCCGCCGCCGCACCGCTTCAGTCAACTGTCCGCCCTCATCATAGCCGATATAGCCGGGAGGCGCGCCGATCAACCGTGATACGGAATGTCTCTCCATATATTCGGACATGTCGATGCGCACCAGCGCTTGTTCATTATCGAATAAATACTCGGCCAGGGCGCGGGCTAGTTCGGTCTTGCCAACACCGGTAGAGCCTAAAAATATAAACGATCCGATCGGCCGCGCGGCATCCTTCAAGCCGGCCCGCGACCGCCGGATGGCATTAGCCACGGCAGACACGGCATCCTTTTGATTGACCAGCCGTTGATGGATGCGTTCTTCGATATGCAGCAACTTTTCTTTGTCGCTTTCCAGCATCCGGCTTACCGGAATCCCGGTCCATTTGGCTACAACTTCAGCGACATCTTCCTCGTCGACCTCTTCCTTTAACATTTTCCGGTCATGCTGCAATGTAACCAGTTTCTGATTGGCGGCAGAGAGCTTTTTATCCAGTTCCACAATTCGCCCATATTTGAATTCGGCCGCTTTGGCCAGGTCTCCTTCGCGTTCCGCTTTTACAGAATCGGCTTTGGCGGCTTCGATTTGCTCTTTAAGGGCGCGAATTTCAGAAATGATCGTCCGTTCCTGCGCCCAGTGGCCGCGCAGTTCAGCCTGCTCCAGGCTCAGGCGATCAATCTCTTCGCCGACCTGCTCCATACGCTGCCGGGATGCGTCGTCCTTTTCCTTCTTTAAGGCCTGGCGCTCGATTTCCAGTTGTTTCAGCTTGCGTTCCACTTTTTCCAGGTCTTCGGGCATACTGTCGATTTCAATCCGCAGCTTGGCGGCGGCTTCATCGATCAAATCGATGGCTTTATCCGGCAAAAACCGCTCGGTTATATATCGTTCCGAGAGGTTGGCTGCGGCAATTAAAGCGCCGTCCTGAATACGCACGCCATGATGAACTTCGTACTTTTCTTTCAGACCGCGTAAAATCGATATGGTATCTTCAACCGAGGGCTGATCGACAAATATCTGCTGGAACCGCCGCTCCAGGGCGGCGTCTTTTTCGATATGCTTTCGATACTCATCCAGGGTAGTGGCGCCGATACAACGTAATTCACCCCGCGCCAGCGCCGGTTTAAGCATATTGGAAGCGTCCATAGCCCCTTCGGCGGCGCCGGCGCCCACCAGGGTATGCAATTCGTCAATAAATAAAATGATCTCGCCGTCGGTTTCGCTTATTTCCTGCAACACCGCTTTAAGACGATCTTCAAATTCACCGCGAAACTTGGCTCCGGCAATGAGCGCGCCAAGGTCGAGAGACAGGATTTTTTTGGTTTTCAGATTTTCCGGCACATCGCCCTGCACTATACGGTGCGCTATGCCTTCCGCAATGGCGGTTTTGCCAACGCCCGGCTCACCGATCAATACGGGGTTGTTTTTAGTGCGGCGCGACAATACCTGTAACACCCGGCGAATCTCTTCATCCCTGCCAATTACCGGGTCCAGTTTGTCGCGGCGGGCTAGTTCATTCAAATCGCGCGCATAACGTTTCAAAGCCTGGTATTTGCCTTCCGGATTTTGATCGGTAACCCGTTGTGTACCGCGTACCTGCTGTAATACTTTTAACAACAGGTCATAGGTCAGTCCGGATTCTTTGAGTAATTTGCCGGTCCCCGACTTGTCTTCCACCAGTCCCAGGAAAATATGCTCAATACTGACAAATTCATCATGCAAACGGTTGGCTTCGCGCTGCGCCGAATCAAACAAGGTGTTGGTAGCATTAGCGAGATGGATTTGCCCGACTCCACCGGTTACACGGGGCAGCCTGGCAAGGTGTTCTTCTGCGCGGGTTAATACCAAAGACGCTTCAATTCCGGCAATCTTCAACATATCGCGGGCAATGCTTTCACGTGGTTCCAATATGCCCTTTAGCAAGTGCACGGGGTCGATCTGCTGATGATTATTCTCTGTGGCAATTTGCTGCGCCCGTCCTAACGCTTCCTGGGCTTTGATCGTCAATTTATCAAATGATAACATATCTTAATCCTGCATGCCGGGACTTTATCAATCCCTGCGTAAATCTATATCCACTCTAGGATATTAAGCAAAGGCGGGGATGAAAAAAATCCTCGCCTTATTCAATTGTATTATCTAACTTTTTAAACTACTTTTTATCATCAACCACTTCAAAATCAGCTTCTTCTGCATCATCAGCCTTGCCGCCCTGAGCGGCTTCACCGTTGGCCGCGCCGCCGGTAGCTGGACCCTGCGCTTGTTGCGCCGAGGATGCCTGGTACATCTGCGTTGCCGCATCGCTCCAGATCTTGCTCAGATCTTCGACAGATGATTTGATTTCGTCAACATTATCGGTCTTTAATGCTTCCTTAACCCTGCCAAGCGCTGCTTCCAGTTTATTTTTTATATCGCTGCCCAGCTTGTCGGCATTGTCTTTGATTTGCTTTTCGGTTTGGTAAACCATTTGATCAGCATGGTTGCGTACATCGATCACCTCGCGGCGTTTTTTATCTTCAGCCGCATGGGACTTGGCTTCGTTGACCATTTTTTCAACTTCATCTTTGGACAGACCTGTAGAAGCCTCGATATGGATCGACTGTTCCTTGCCGGTAGCTTTGTCCTTTGCGGAGACATTTAAAATACCGTTAGCGTCGATATCAAATGTAACCTCGATCTGCGGAATACCTCGTGGGGCCGGTGGAATACCATCGAGATGGAAACGGCCAAGCGTACGGTTATTGTTCGCCATTTCGCGCTCGCCCTGCAATACATGGATCTCAACTGAAGTTTGGCTGTCCGCTGCGGTGGAGAATACCTCCGATTTCCGGGTAGGAATGGTGGTGTTCTTTTCGATCAACCGGGTGGTTACACCGCCCAGGGTTTCAATACCAAGCGACAAGGGGGTAACGTCCAGCAATAACACATCGGTTACATCGCCGGACAGCACTCCGCCCTGAATTGCGGCGCCAACCGCCACAACTTCATCCGGGTTAACGCCTTTATGCGGTTCCCTGCCAAACAAACTGCGAACCATGTCCTGAACCTTGGGCATACGGGTCGAACCACCAACCAGAACCACTTCATCGATATCTTTTTCAGTCATGTTCGCATCGCGCAAAGCCGTTTTGCAGGGTTCGATGCAGCGCTGGAACAGGTTATCGCACAATTGTTCAAATTTGGCGCGGGTCAGGTTCATATTCAAATGTTTTGGGCCGGTATCGGTCGCAGTGATAAAGGGCAGATTGATTTCCGTTTGCATAGTGGTAGACAATTCGCATTTGGCTTTTTCCGCCGCTTCTTTTAAACGCTGTAACGCCATCGGGTCTTTGGAAAGATCTACGCCTTCCAGTTTGATGAATTCATCGACCAGCCAGTCGATAACCCGCTGATCAAAATCGTCGCCGCCCAGGTGTGTATCACCATTGGTGGACTTGACTTCAAAAACGCCATCACCCAGTTCGAGAATAGAAATATCAAAAGTACCGCCCCCCAGATCGAATACCGCTATTTTTTCATTTTTTTTCTTGTCCAGGCCATAAGCCAGAGAAGCCGCGGTCGGCTCATTGATAATTCGTTTCACTTTTAAACCGGCAATCTCGCCCGCTTCTTTGGTGGCCTGACGCTGGCTGTCATTAAAATAAGCCGGTACGGTAATTACGGCTTCGGTTACCTTTTCACCCAGGTAATCTTCGGCGGTTTGTTTCATCTTTTGCAGAATCATAGCCGAAATTTCCTGCGGCGAATATTCTTTATCATCTATTTTTACTTTGGCCACATCATTTTGGCCTTTGATGACCTTGTATGGTACTTCTTCAATTTCCGTTTTTACTTCATTGAACCTGCGGCCCATAAACCGCTTGATGGAATATATAGTCTTTTCGGGATTGGTGATAGCTTGCCGCTTGGCCACCTGGCCAACCAACCGTTCACCCGATTTACTGAACGCCACTACCGACGGGGTCGTGCGGGTTCCTTCGGAATTCTGAATTACTGTCGGTTCGCCTCCCTCCATAATTGCTACACAGGAATTAGTCGTTCCAAGGTCTATTCCAATTATCTTTGCCATTGAGTTTTTCTCCTTATCTCAAAATATATGTAAACACACTGAATTTTCTATCTTGTCTTGCCTTTATTTGCAACATATATGCCATAGCGCTAGCCACAGGAACAACACTTTTAAGCACAAATAAAACAGGCACATATACCAAGTCGATAAATGTGCCTGAAAACGATAAAAAAACTTGCTTTTTAAAAACAAACTGCCAATTTGTCAGACATTGTGACAAATTGGCAGTTTCAAATTAGTTGCTTTCAACCGCAGCCGCGGGTTTTTCTTTTTCCTTTTTGGTTTTGTAATCGGTTATGTAAAACCCGCTGCCTTTGAATATCAGCCCGCTGCCCCCGCTGATGAGCCGCTGCACCAGACCGCCGCAACGCGGGCAGTTCTGTAACGGTTCATCGGAAAACTTTTGCAGGGCATCAAAGGTGTGGCCGCATTGACTGCATTTATAATCATACGTTGGCATTACTACTAGTTCCTTTTTATTTCTCTTTGGGTACACGCAGAGCTTTGAAAAATTTGGAGTCGCCGCTTTTTAACATTAATAAAGCCAGGTCGTTGGACTGTAAACCACTGATGATTTTGTTAAACTCTTTAACATTGGTTACAACCTGCCGGTTAACGGAAATGATCAAAAAGCCTTCGCGAATCCCTTCCCGGTCTGCCACAGAACCCGGCGTTACTGAAACAACCAGTATTCCTTCATCGTTGGTATAACCATAGCGTTGGGCAAGTTGGGGGGTTAAATTTTCCACTTCCAGGCCCAGCTTGTTCTTGTCGCTCTTTTCATCGCCGGTCGTTTTGCCGGTCAGTTTATCAATATCCCGCTCGCCAAGGGTTACGGTTAAGGTTTTTTCTCCATTATCGCGCCAGACTGTAAGTTTTATTTTACTATCCGGAGCTTTGGAGCCAATCAGCATGGTCAACTGGTCACTGGTTTCGATAACCGTGTTATCCAGTTTCAACACTACATCGCCTTCCTTTAAACCACCTTTAGCCGCCGGGCTGTCATCAACAATATCGGAAACCAGGGCGCCTTTGGCATCTTTTAACCCAAATGCTTCGGCCATATCCGGATCCAGGTTGGTAATTACCACACCCAGCCAGCCACGCACGACATGGCCTTCTTTTATCAACTGTTCCATAACATTTTTAGCCAGGTTAATCGGTATAGCAAAGCCGATACCGATATTCGCCTGACCAACTATGGCCGTATTAATACCAACCAGCTCACCGCGCAGGTTAACCAGCGGTCCGCCGCTGTTGCCGGGATTGATCGCCGCGTCAGTTTGAATGAAATCTTCATACGTAATACCGGAACCGCGCATCAGGCTGGTTCTGCCTTTGGCGCTGACTATGCCGGCAGTCACTGTTTTATTCAAATCCGAGGAAAACGGGTTACCGATGGCCATAACCCATTCTCCTACTTCAAGGCTTTCAGAATTACCAAGTTTTACCGGAACCAGGTTAGTTTTATCAATTTTGATTACCGCTAAATCGCTTTCCGGGTCTTTGCCAATGATTTCAGCGCCGTATTCCTTGCCTTCCAGGGTCACAGTAATCTCGTCGGCATCCTTGACTACATGATTATTGGTTAAAATATATCCGTCGGCATTGACAATAACGCCCGAACCTAAACCGCGCCGGACCTGGTCTTGCTGTTCCGGCATACGGAAAAAGTAACGGAAAAACTCATCGTCCATGAATGGATTTTGGTTTTTTACTATAACTTCACTGTTTATGGTTACTACAGATGGACTGACCTCTTTAGCTACCTGCACAAACGCCTTGCTCAGGCTTTCCAAACCCTGCAACTCTGCAGAAACGGGAGTTGTAGAGCCGAGGATGATTTCATTTTCATCATTGTTCGCCGCCAATCCCTTAAGTGTCCAGTCCAGGTTGGATGAAATGACCAGACCGGTTATTACACCTATAAATACAGCAAATAAAAGCAATAATGTCAGTTTGTTCGATTTCATATTTTGTCCTTTCCTGATCTATATAAATGTTTTTGTATTTTTTTAAACAACACGATCAACTGCAAGTTCCATTTTCATGATTATTTTTCTTGTAAACAATTGTCGTTTTTTTGGTTATAATTCTATTCCTTCCTCTTTAGCCAGATCCTGTAATAACTCCCTGCTCTTTTTACCAAGATTTTGTGGAACCTCGATCTGGATTTCCACAATGTGGTCGCCGGTCTGGCCGTTATTGCTTATGCCCATACCTTTAAGTTTGAGCAGTTTACCACTGCCGGTTCCGGCCGGTATTTTCAGTTCAACCGTATTGCCCTGGAATGTTTTCACCCGCACCCGGGAACCCAGAGCCGCCTGTACCATATTAATGGCGGTCTTGCTGTACAAATCCAGACCGCGGCGTTCAAACATCGGGTGCTTTTCAATCTGTATTGTCAGCAGTAAATTGCCATTTGCACCGCCGCGTGACGACGGTTCACCCAACCCTTTCAGACGTATGGTTTTTCCATCTTCAACCGCTGCGGGTATATTTACGGACACGGTTTTGCTTTTCAAACCATATCCGGAGCCATTGCAGTCCACACAAAATTGACCCGAGCCCTGACATTTTGGGCAGGTCTCACGGTATTTCAAAGTAACAACATGTTTACCGCCGGTAATTGCCAGTTCAAACGGTATAGTGATGCTGGTTTTTATATCGCTTCCGGGAGTACGGCTCGGACGGCTATCGGTTGCCGATTCACCGGCGCCGCGAAACAACTGGCCGAAAAGATCGCCAAATCCTTCAAAAGACGTGGTTCGTCGTCCACGACCGCCGCCGAATGTGGAACTGAAATCCTGAAAATCAAAACCGCCGGTTCCGGAAAATCCACCCCGCTCGCCAAAAGTACTGCCGCCGGCTCCCAATTTACGCAACTGATCGTATTTTTGTTTCTTTTCCGTGTTACCTAATACACTATAGGCTTCGGAGATCTCTTTAAACCGGGCTTCATTAGCTTTATTATTGGGATGCGTATCCGGGTGGTTTTTCTTGGCCAGATCGCGATAAGCTTTTTTGATCTCACTTTCCGTAGCGCTTTCCGACACTCCTAATATTTTATAATAATCTTTATCTAACATCTTTGTCTTTCGTTTTAGCTACTTTAACACGCGCCGGACGTAATAACTTTCCTTTAAAAGTATATCCCTTTTGCCAAACCTGTAGTATTTCTCCATCAGTCGCAGTGTCATGATGCTCTACCAGTACTGCTTCGTGCAGATCGGGGTCAAATTGTTCTTTTTCAGCGTTGATCAATTCCAGTCCCATTTTTGTTAATGCGGCATTTAATTTATTATAAACCATCCTCACGCCTTCAAAAGGTAGCGGCTGGTTTTCATCCACATGATGCTGAAACAGGTATTCAAAATCATCGACAACAGGCAGCAGGGTATTCATCACTTCCCGTAATGAATAATCATGCCATTCACTTTGCTGCTTTTCGACTCTTTTTTTATAATTGATAAATTCAGCCTGTAGTCGTTGTAACTGTTCCAGGTAATCCGGTTTCTTTTCTTCCCGGATTTGATCTTGCATATCCGTCTCAGCTTGACCATTTGCTTCAGGGATATTTTCCTGCTTTATATTATTTTCACTATTATTACTATCCATAAACCCTCATTTTTTCTTATCCGCAGTGATTCAGCAACATTTTCTTTTTAGCACTAACCAATATGCAAGAGATATGCCACAGAGAAAGGAAATCTATAAAACAAATGTTTATATATATTTATATTAAGATAATTAATCGGGGATATAATTCTTGACAGCCTGCTCAATCCAGCTGTCTGCCATTTTGACAGACAAAAAAGGAGACTTGCGTCTCCTTTTTTACAATCAACTATTCTTTGTGTCAGTTTAATCCCGACCCCGTAGCATGACTAATCGTAGTAATTGAATAACCGCCATTGCCGCGGCGGCGACATAGGTTAAAGCGGCAGCGTTTAGTACTTTACGCGCCCCGGATATTTCGTCCGACCGCAAATAACCGCCATTACTCAATTGCGCCAGGGCACGGCTGCTGGCATTAAACTCGACCGGCAGGGTGACGATGTGAAACAATACCGCGCCGGCGAATACTATAATACCTATATCCAACAGGGGTTTAAAACTCATGATCAAGCCGATAAAAAACAACGGAATGCCGAGGCTGGAGCCGATATTGGCAACCGGAAACACACTTTGCCGGATGTTGAGAGGCACATAGGATGTATGATGCTGAATAGCATGACCCGTTTCATGCGCCGCTACGCCCAGCGCCGCCAGGGAGGTGGAATGATATACATCCGAGGACAAGCGCAGCTTTTTGCTGCGCGAATCATAATGATCAGTTAAACTACCCGGTACTTCTTCAACTATCACATCATTGATGCCATTGCGCTGTAATAAACTTTTTGCCGCCTGGGCGCCGGTCAGTCCCGAAGTGGAACGGATTTTACTCATTGCCGCAAATGCGCTTTTTACCTTGAACTGCGCATATATAGATAAAATTACAGCCGGGATTAATAATAACATGGTCGAATCGAAAAACATATATAAACCTCCATCTTTCTTAAAACTTCTCTATTTATACTTGTACACCTGAAACTATCATTTATTCATTGTAAAACACCAGGCAATTGACCATATAAATAACACCATAAATTGGTCATTTTTTTGTTCTTTTCTTATTTGATGCCGGTCGTTTCATAAAGTTTCACCTCACCGGCCTGCCGGTTATGCCGGATCACCAGAATTTGCTTTATAATTACGGAATTTTTTCCAGACTTTTTCTTTAAAAAAGGATGGATATAAAAAAGTCAAACCCAGCGCTATTAATACCATTCCGGGAATGACCGGCAAGACCAGACCTAACAAACCGACGATAATTAATGGAATAGCAATAAAAGGTTTGCCCTTGCGAAAAGCCATGATCTCATCTAGCAGTTTTTTTGCCATGGTTAGCCCTGATTTATTCCAAAATCATCTTTATTTCGTTTAACAGATCTTCGCGTTTTGTTAACCGGGTTAACACTTCCCGTTCTGCAGTTTGAATATATACTCTCTGCTCTTGTTGAGCAACCGACCGGCTTATTCTTACCTTTTCCAGCGCTGTGCGGTCGATAATAAACAAGGCAATTAACAGGATCACACATACCAGGGCAGCCAGATAACCCATTCCCGATGACCCGATATTACGGAATAATGCAACAAATATCCCGCCGCAGATCAACAGGTAAAGAACCGGCATCGCCAGGGTTAACCATTTGCCGACCTGGGTGCTGCGGGCCAGGCGTTTTCGGGTTTGAGCTATTCTATTCCGCAATGCGCTGATCGCTGCATCTTCGACGGATATCTGTTTTTTAATGTGTTCTATCCGGGCGTCTTTATGCATGGATATCAATTCCCGCACCACCTGGGCATTTTTAAATTCCGGCCTTTTTTGCAGGGCAATAGAATTATACAATTCCGCCTTGCGCAAATCGCCGTTTTTTAATTCCCGCAGCGCCGCTTTATAATAGAAAACACCCGGCAGCCATTTCTTATGTTCCGCCAGTTTGTAGCCGAGTTTTAACGCTCCGGCTGTCAGAGCAGATGTTACCATAGAAAAAAACATACCGGCAACCATAAACTATTGTAAAGCCAAAGCCCGTTCCAGGTATTCAACCGCTTTGGGGTATTTCTCCCGAACCTGATCCCATTCCTGGTTGGTCAAATCTTTAGGCTCTTTACCGGTTACCTTTACCACGCTATTATAAGCCATTTGGATCAGATCCCGGTTAGCATTCATAATACCCAGCGTAGCGCCGGCGATTTCCATCACGCCATTCACAAAATCGATCCCTGTAGCGGCTTCAAGACCGCGCTCGGCAATAAAGCCTGCCAATCCGCCTAGTGCGCCCTGGGTTATCGTCTTTTTTATTCTGTCATTCTTGTTCATTATTTTTTAACTCCTCGTCTTGCATAGTCTTTAAGGATTTTTTTATCAATTCATCCTTTTTACGGACGATACTCTGTAAACGTTTTACCTCCCGTGCCAGTTCCCGTTGCCGACGATTACCGAATAATAATCCATAAACCTTTTCCACAACAATAGTAATGCTGAGAGCGATAATTATACCAAATGCAAAACTGATCAGATCAAGATGCATAATAATATTTCCTGCAAATATATGAGTTATTTGGATTTTATATATTTAACCATCACCAGACGGTTACTGTTGACGCGATCCATGTAATAATTCACTTCATCCATAGACCGCTTTATAATTGGAATCCCCATACCGCCACGCATGCGGTTGTTTACAGCATTCCTGGCATCGAATATCTGCAAATCTTCGACCCGAAATCCATCACCCCGGTCATATACAGTTATAACCATCTTTTCCGGCAATGTTTCCACTCCTACCCGTACAGTTTTACCAGGATCGGAATGATATGCATGTTCAATGACATTAATGCACGCTTCATAGACACAAATCTTTATTTTATTAATATCGGTATCCGAAAAACCGGCCTCACGCGATAAATTGACAACAAAATCACACGCCTTGTATAACGAATTCACATTGCCGGGTATTTCAATAAAATGGGTATCATCATTTCCCGGCAGATTCTGATGCAGCGCAGAAATCAATGGAGATTCCTGCGCGGGTTTGACCGGTTCCTTAATATCTGATACCCCCATAGCCGGTATTTTATTCATTCTCACCGTTGCCGGGGTCGCCTCGGACAAATAAGAAAAAGGTTTGAAATGTTCAATGTCTTTCCAGGCCAAAGGTTGCAAATTAATGATCGTCATATTTCCGCCTTTGCGGCGAACCCGCGCGGTTATTTCAAACAATGCCACTACAAGGCTTGGCGGTAATTCACCAAGATGTTCAAGATCGAGCACAAAAAAAAGCGCTTTTTGTCTTAAAAGCGTATCAACGTTAGACAACAGTTCCGGAACCAGTGAAATATCATTCACATCGGCGCGGGGAACTAGTGTAACAGTCGCTGCTTTCTTGCTTTCCCGGATTATTTCGATTATTTCGTTTTCCATTTACCAGCGGCAGTTTTTTATGTTACAGCTAAATTTCTCTTGATGACTTTGCCCAGAAAATTTTTGGGTAAAAAATCCACAAACTCGATAAAGCGGGGGGTTTTATATTTTGCCAGTTTGCCTCGACAAAATGTTATTATCTCTTCCGGCGTTGCCTGGTGATTTTCTTTTAACACCAGGAAGGCTTTGACGCACTGACCATAGTATTTATCCGGTATACCAATAACCGCTGCCTCGGACACACTTGGATGTTCTATTAAAACTTTTTCCACTTCACCGGGATAGATATTTTCGCCCCCGAAAAAGATAATTTCTTTTTTTCGATCAGCAATAAAAAAATAACCGTCTTTATCTACCCTGGCAATATCACCGGTTTTCAACCATCCCTCGCGGGATAATACCTGTTCGGTTTCGTGCGGCATTTGCCAGTAACCAAGCATAACCTGCGGGCCTCTCACTTCAATCTCACCGGTTTCTCCCACGTCGAGCGGTTCGCCGGTTTTCAAATCGACTATCCGGGCTTCGGTACCCGGCCAGGGCAGACCAATGCTGCCTTTTTTATTAACGCCAAAGATTGGATTACAATGAGTGATTGGAGAAGCTTCGGACAAACCATAACCTTCAACCAGGCGTCCACCGGTAATTTCTTCAAACTCATTCTTTAAGGGTTGCGGTAACGGCGCTCCGCCGCTGATACAAACCCGGATGGATGAAAGGTTAATTTTGGTTTGCCGCGCAGCATTCACCAGCGCCGTATACATAGTGGGCACACCGGGGAAAATGGTAATTTTATAGCGCTGTAAATCGCTTAAAATTTTATCAACCCGGAAACGCGGGTGCAGTATCATGGTCGATTGACTATAGATTGATAAATGATGACATACAGTCATTCCGTAACTGTGAATCAACGGTAACACCGTCATGATCACTTCTTCACCGTCCTGAAATTGAGTGATCCAGACCCGCGCTTGTATAGTATTGGCAATAAGATTTTTATGGCTTAGCACAACCGCTTTGGGACTGCCGGTCACCCCGCCGGTATAGATCATAACCGCAGGATCTGTGGGTTTTACATCCTGCTGTGGTTGGTCCAGAATCCCTTTATTTAACAATTCCCGGAACAATAAAGTATCGACAAAAAACGGCGTTTTGTCGCGTTCCATCTCAAATTTCTTTTTAATCTGCAGCGCCACATTCAGGAAAAACGGCATATACGATTCAATACCGGCAATAATAATATGCGCCAGGTCAAGTTCATAAATGATTTTTTTTATCCTCGGCACTATCCGGTCGAATAAAATTGCGACTTTGGCGCCGCAATTACGCATCTGAAATTCCAGTTCCCGTTCGGCCAGTAACGGGTTGATCAATACATTTATTGCGCCAAGCTGCAATACCGCCCAATAAGCGATAATAAATTGCGGTATATTGGGCAGGGCAATGATTACCCGGTCGCCCTTGTTTACATTCAAAGATTTCAGACCTGAGGCAAAACGTGTCACAAGACTATTCAGGTGCCGGTATGTTATTTTATGACCGAAATACACCAGCGCCAACTTTTCAGGCTGCTTTTGTACACTCTCGGTCAGCAGACTGAACAGGTTCATATCAGGTATATCCAGCGTTTTGGGAACACTGGCTTCATAATTTTTAAGCCACAATGCTTCTGTCATTACCATCTGATGAATTTAATTCAATATTAAATATTATTTATCAATATCTACATACCGTTGGTTTTGCGTTTTTTTTCTGTTTGTTATACGATATGTTTTGCTTTTATTTCCAAATTAATTTCAACATTATATTAACAGAAAAAATTCTCTGAAAAACAACAGCCTGTCCGCTTTCCGTTTAATCGGATCAACGGCAGGTAAGTGTTTATCATATACCCTGTAAATGTTCATTTGATATAAACAAGCCCGGATGTTAGTTATCCTCATTGTTATCCTGCTCTAAAAGTTACCAATCCGTTTTTGGGCCTGTTCACAATTTTTGCACCTTTTTCACTATTCATAAATTATAAAGAAAAACATAAAAATCAAGTAAACAATGAACCAGTTTCACTATTTAGCCGTAATTCTGGTATTATTAGACGAAGTAACAAAAATTCCTTTTTTGCCAACCAGGGGACATTTATTTTCACAAATACCGCAACCGATACACAATTCTTCGTTTACCCATGGAAACTTGACGGTTCGCATGGTTCCGTCCAGTCCCCGCGCATCGTGAAGATCAAATTTGATAGCTTTATCCGGAACCGGACAATGTTCTTCACAGACAAGACAATCTTCCTGGCTATACCAGGGTATACAGCGGGTTTTATCAAAATGAGCGGTGCCCATCTTAAACTTTTGTTTTTCCTCCAGGGCCAGTTCCACAATAGCCCCGGTTGGACACACCTTGCTGCATAAAATGCAGTTAAACTCACAATACCCCATAGCTGGAACTGAAATGGGGGACCATATTCCTTCCCACCCGGCTTCAAAAACTGCCGGCTGCAGGCAGCCGCCGGTGGTTGAGCAAACCCGCACACACTCCTGACAACGTACACAGCGGTCAAGGAAATTCTTTTCATCCACAGCTCCAGGCGGACGAATGACAGCAGCGCTTTTGGTATCCTCACCCGATGCCGTTTTGAGCAGAGCCACACTCGCAAGCCCGGTAAAGCCGGCCTGCAACAAGCGTCGCCTGGAAAAATCTATATCGTTGCTGCCACGGTTTTTACCAAACTTGTACGATACGGCATGTGGTTTACAAACAGACACACAATCCGCACATTCAATACATTCAACCGTATTGTTAATTGTATAATCATCCTCGATTGCATTCATTTTGCAACCGGACTGACATTTGCCGCATTTTGTACAGCTTGAGGAAACATAACGCTTGATCAAACGATACCGGGAGAACAATCCCAATAACGCCCCCAATGGACATAAATTTCGGCACCAGAATCGTTTAGAAATCAAACCCGGTAATAGAATTGCTGCAAAAAATAATACTACCGGTATTGATGATAAAAATTCGGGGCGCCCCACCGGCATAACAGTTTTTTGTAAAAAATTATAAGCGCTGTAAACCTGCTCTTCCATCGCCCCGGTTGTGAATGCAAAATCAAAGACGCTGTTGACCAGGAATACAAAAGCGGGGTATATAACCAACGTTACTACCCGCGTCAATATAACAATCGGGTCAAAAAACCAGGTTAATTGCAGGGAAAGCAACGCGGCGACCACAATAACAACCAGTATAAAAAATTTAACCGACCGGAATACCACACTATCCCGTTCTTTACGCCGGCGCTTTTTTTGCCCCAATAATCGGTCATTTATATCAATAGTCGTGCCTAGCGGGCATATCCAGCCGCAGAAAAAACGCCCTAACGGTATGGCCAGTAATAAAAAAATCAGCCCCGGCAGTGCGGTAACAAGCACCGAACGCGAAGCTATCATGGTAGTTAATGAAATTAACGGACTGGTATGAAAAAAGAGATCAACAGGTATACCCGTTTCCAAAGGATAACGGGTCTGCAAAAATAACAGGATAAAAAAAAGCAAGAATAGTAATTGCGATATTCGTCGCAAGAGCTTCATATCATTTTCCCGCAACTATGGTGAACTGCTCAGGCCAGGCTTAAAAGATCAATCCTTGGTTAACCGGCTAAATCGATCTCTTTAATTTTTACAGTAGTCAGATCCAGTTTACCCATACCGCGTTGACTGGCATCATAAAGATACGGAATATCAGCGGGTTTGGCGCCAAACAAGGTTACGGCATAAGCATCGGCAGCTACCCGGTCGGTTGCGGCGATCATGATCTTTTTTTCTTCAACATCTGCCAGGTTGCCGCCGGTAGGACCGTTACGCACCAGAATTCGCCATGCATCGATTATCGTAAGCGCCGGTTTTACTACAGTATTAATATCGACGAGATTCGTATTTATTTCTTTGTGAATATTACCACGATTGCCGCCCATAATTCCCATCATATTTTTAAAGCCAAGGGTATATTGAGAAATACCATGCACTTTGGCAATAGGCATGTTAATGAACACATCAAAATCCAGCACATCGCGGTACAATGGCCAGGATTTTAACAGTTTACCTTCAGGTATGGGCACTTCCTGAAACCGGCTTTCAACAATATGCCGCACTTCTGCGCCGGCGTTTTTTGCAGCTTCTTCAATACCACTGTTCTTGTAACAACGCTCAGCCTGGTTACAGGTACGGTCAATTACCCGCACTCTTTTAGCGCCGGCAGCTAAACACATTTTTACTACTTCTGCAACAGCATCGGGATTGGTATTGGCGGCTTGTTCAGGATTCCTGTCCCAACCGATATTGGGTTTTAATAGAACTGTTTGTCCTTTTTTAACGAATCTGGTCATTCCCCCAAGTTCTTCTACCGCTTTACGAACCAGATCAGCGGGGGAACTGTTTTTGGTAATAACCAGTTCCGGCATGTTTACGGTCGCTGCATTTAGACCTACTCCTGCTCCCGCTGTTGATAACAGTAAACCGGCGCTGGCGCCGGTTTTGATAAAATCTCTTCGGGTTATATTTTTCATAAAAAATACTCCCATATTAAGAAAAAGCCTGCTTTTACGCAGGCTTATCATTATTGAACTTTATTGAGTAAATCTATTTCATATTGGGCATTTTTCCGCCAGCGGCTGTCTTTGGCGGCTGCTTCAAAATATTCCTTGGCCTTGGCAGTGTTGCCTAATTGTTTGCAGGCTACACCGGCTTCAAAATTAGCGCCGCCTTTGTAACTACCTGGTTTTAACAGGCATTTTTCAGCAGCAGCCAGGGCTTCAGTATAATTACCTAATTTATTATTCATAGTTGCCAACTGAAAATTGGCGCGGTCATAATCGGCTTTAATCGCCAATGCATTTTCAAGAGCCAACACAGCTTGTTCAAGTTCGCCATTATTCATTAGCGCTTCACCCAGCATCGTAAAAGCGCGATAATGTTCCGGGTCTATTTGCGTTGCCATACGAAAATTCTTCACAGCACTGGAGAAATCTTTCATATCATTATAGACCAGGGCAAGATTATAAATTATAGAGGCATCCTTTTGATCAATCTCCATCGCTTTTTGATATGCCGCAATAGACTCGGGATAATTTTTATTATCTTTATATGCGGAACCCAGCGCCGAAAAAGCCTTATCATACGAAGGATCTATTTCAACTGCTTTATTAAATGCCGCTATTGCCTCGTCCAATTTTCTTTGTTTGACAAAAGTCAAACCCTTGCCATAATAAGCTTTAGAATAACCGGGGTCGAGACTGATCGCTTTGTCATAAGCTGCCAATGCTTCATCAAACTGACCTTTTTTGAATAATGTGTTGCCGTCATTATAGGCGCGTTTGGCATTGTTGATCTTTTCCGTTAATGCGACATCGGAATTAATTTTATCACTCAGAACTTTTAATTCCGCTTGTAAAGAATCATATTCTTTTTTCAGTTTATCATACTCGTCTCTGGTAATGCCTTCCTGGCCCATTTTGGCGCGAACTTCATTTGCCTGTTGTATTTTTTGATTATACTGTTGTTGTAAATCCTGCGCCAATACGTTGCCGAACACAAAAAACAAAACCCCGATTAAAATACCGATAATTAAATTTTTCTTACTCATTGACCTTTTCCCTTTTTTATTAACCCTTACTATTATCAAGTGCCGAAGGCGGGATTTGAACCCGCACGCCGGTTAAGCACTACCCCCTCAAGATAGCGTGTCTACCAATTCCACCACTTCGGCTTTGCTTTATTATTGCTGTGGTACCGGATTCGGATTTGCAGCCGGTTCGGTTTCCAAAGGAGTTGCAGCTTCAGGTAAAGTACGCGCGGGAGACGCCATTTGCCGCTCACGTTCTCTTTCGACTATACTACGGTTATCTACGCTTCCTTTAGTAATCATACCAAGTAATAATGCGATCAACATAAACAATGTTGTTAGTATCGTGGTTATTCTCGTCAGGAATGGAGCGGAGCCACGGCCGCCAAACAATGTTCCCATAGTATCGGCGCCGCCGCCAAAAGTTCCGGCTAAACCGCCGCCTTTACCTGACTGGATAAGAATAACAAATACCAGCAAACCAGCGACAATAACAAACAAAAAAATTAACACATTATACATTTATTTTCAACCTTTCAAAATGATTTTTTGTTCTCTATCAGGCGTTCACAATTCCAAGAAAAGAATCTGCTTTCAAAGAAGCGCCGCCAATTAAACCACCATCAATATCCGGTTGCTGCAACAGCTCTTTGGCATTTTCCGCTTTCATGCTGCCGCCATACTGGATTCTGATCGAATCCGCAAATTTTTTATCATACATACTAGCCAACAGGGTTCGTATCATTTTATGAACCTGCTGCGCTTGCTCCGGGGTTGCTACCTTGCCGGTACCGATAGCCCAAACCGGTTCATAAGCGATAACAATAGTAGCAGCTTCTTCTTTACTTATACCAGCCAGGGCGCCGCGAACCTGTTTTTCAACAACCTGATCAGTTATTCCGCTTTCCCGTTCCTTCAGAACCTCGCCTACACAAATTATTGGCGTTAGCCCGACGCTTAATGCTTTTTTTACTCTCTTGTTGACTGTTTCATCAGTTTCGTTAAAAAACTGGCGACGTTCTGAATGACCAATTATTACAAACTGACAGCCAACCGCTTTTAACATGTGCGCACAAACTTCACCGGTAAAAGCGCCCATATCTTCCCAATATACATTCTGTGCGCCCAAAGCTACCGGAGTATCTTTTATCACCTGGTGTACGGCATACAAGTCCGGGTATGGCGGGCATAGTACCACATCGACATCAAACTTGTTATATTTTTCCTTTATTTCTTCTGCCAGTTGAATTGCTTCAACGACAGTTTTATTCATTTTCCAATTGCCCGCTATTATCCGTTTTCTCATAATGACCTTTATTAAATAAATACCGGGCCGGCGGAAACCGGCCCATTTTATAAATTTTACATAACTGGTATTAAAAAAGTTCCCGAATTATAAAGACGCCATTTTAACCAGCAGATCGGCAACACGACATGAATAACCCCATTCATTATCGTACCAGGATACTATTTTGACAAATTTGCCTTTGCCGCCCAATACCATAGTGCTTAAAGCATCAAAGATCGAAGAAGCAGGGTTGTGAACGATATCAATAGAGACGATCGGGTCTTCGGTATATTCCAGAATGCCCTTCATAGCGCCATTTGCCGCTTCTTTCATAGCCGCATTAATATCTTCTTTGGTAACTTCGGTTTTCAAGATAGCGGACAAATCAACGACCGAGCCATCCGGAGTCGGGACGCGCATGGCAAATCCATCCAACTTTCCCTTTAATTCAGGAATAACTTTGCCGACAGCTTTGGCGGCGCCGGTGGTCGTCGGGATGATCGATACAGCGGCAGCGCGGGCGCGGCGTAAATCGGAATGCGGCAGATCCAATACCATCTGGTCGTTGGTATAGGCATGAACAGTGGTCATTAATCCGCTTTCGATACCAAATTTATCATTCAATACTTTGGCTACCGGGGCAAGACAGTTGGTGGTGCAGGATGCATTGGAAACAATTTTGTGTTCCGGCTTTAATACACTTTCATTTACACCCATAACGATGGTGGCATCGATCTCATCTTTGGCCGGTACGGTGAGGATGGCTTTTTTGGCGCCGGCAGTTAAATGCTTGGCAACAGCATCACGGCTGCGGAAAACGCCGGTGGATTCTACAACCACATCAACTTTAAGAGCAGCCCAGGGCAGCGCTGCAGGATCTTTTTCAGCAGAAACTTTAATTTTCTTGCCGTCAACAACAATGCAGTCACCGTCTACAGAGATACTTTTATTGTAAACACCGTGTACGGAATCATATTTCAGCAAATGAGCCAAAGTTTTGGCATCGGTTAAATCATTGATCTGTACTACTTCAACGTTCTTTCTTTCCATAAGATTACGGAATACCAGTCGGCCAATACGTCCGAAACCATTGATTGCAACATTAATCGACATTTTATTTCTCCTCTAACAAAAATTTATGTTTTATATTTTACCGTTTACACCAAGAACCCGTAATTTATGTTTAACCATCTGTTTGATCGCTTCGCGGGCTGGAACGAGATATTTGCGGGGATCAAAATTGGCCGGATCTTCAGCAAAGGCTTTGCGGATCGAAGCAGTCATTGCAAGACGCAAATCCGTATCAATATTAACTTTACAAACCGCGCCCTGAACCGCGCGTTTAATCATATCTTCCGGAACACCTTTGGCGCCGGGCAATTTGCCGCCGTACTTGTTACACATATCGACAAAATCCTGTAATACTGAAGAAGCGCCGTGTAAAACCAATGGGAAACCCGGCAAGGCTTCTTCAATTTGTTTCAGACGTTCGAAATCCAGCTTGGGCTCGGTTTTAAATTTATAAGCGCCATGACTGGTGCCAATAGCTACCGCCAGTGAATCACAACCGGTGCGTTCAACATATTCTTTAGCTTCGCGCGGGTTAGTGTAAATTGCATCCAGATCGGATACACTGACATGTTCTTCAACGCCGGCCAAACGACCAAGTTCGGCTTCTACCGGTACGCCGCGGGGGTGAGCATAATCTACTACTTTTTTGACCAGGGCAATATTTTCATCAAAAGGTAAATGCGAACCATCGATCATAACTGATGTAAAACCGCCGTCAATACAGGATTTGCATAGTTCAAAACTGTCGCCATGATCCAAATGAACAGCTATCGGTAAATCGCTGATCTGCAGAGCCGCTTCGATCAGTTTCATCAGGTATTCGTGACGAGCATATTGCCGCGCACCCTTGGAAATTTGTAAAATTATCGGCGATTTTTCTTCTTCTGCAGCTTCAACAATCCCTTGAATAATTTCCATATTGTTCACATTAAAAGCACCGATGGCATAACCGCCGCCATAGGCTTTTTCAAACATTGGTTTTGTGCTTATTTTTGGCATTTACGTTCCCTTTATTGTCTAAAATTTTATTGTGACTTTATATTTTAAGCTTTAGAAACAAGTTTATAAAAATACTGATATTTCAATAAAATGTCAAGAATTATTCTAGGCGAGAGCGTTCAAATATAAACTACCATGATGTTTTTGCCGGATTTTTTTAATTTTCTGTCTGGACAAATACAGGCAAAACCGGCAAAGATTCAATCAACATCTTTATCTATTCGGGTTACAGAAATAGCAATAATCCGGCGCGCTCCGGCAGCGCGCAATACCCGCGCACATTCATTCATAGTACTGCCGGTTGTGACCACATCATCGACCAACCCGATACTGACATGTTCTGTTGTTAACCCGTCAATTAAAGAAAAAGCGCCGGATACATTTTTCATCCTTTCATAACGATCTTTACTCGCCTGTTGTTTGGTGCGGATATGGCGTTTTAACATCTCACGGACGGGGATGCCGGTGTGATGCGCTATCTCATGCGCCAGTAATGCGGATTGGTTATAGCCCCGCTCTCGGTATCGTGAAGAGTGCAAAGGAACCGGCACAAGGACATCGATGGGCGGCATAGCGGCGCTGTCGATAATTGCTCTGCCGATAGCTTTTCCAAAAAAAAGCGCCAGTTGCGGTGTATTGCGATATTTGAACAAATGCACCAAGTGTTGAACCTTACCATCATATTGAAATACGGCCAGAGAAGCGTCAAACCAGTGTTGTGACTGACGTAAAAGTCCTGATTCGTTTATACTGATAAATGAGGGCTGAAGACGCTGTAATGAGTTCTCACAGATGGAGCATAAAAATTTCGCACTACCATTTAATCGTTCATGGCATAAAATACAGTTTGGCGGGTAGACAAAATTGAGCAGGGATTTCCACAGTGTTTTCGTAATATTTTTAACTATAGATAGAAAAGCAAGTATCTTACCCACCAGGATCACCGCTACTTTACAATGATAAAAGATATTATACCTTAATTTATAAATTGAGGTTAAAGAAATTGAAATTTAACAATTATTGAACGATGGGCAGATTCCTATTTATCATTTCAGCTATTTTTGTAATAACTATTTTTAAATTATTCAACAATTTATCGATGTAGTGTGGGACACTGCCCATCCTACATGTCAATAAAGTATTATCAAAAATAACCTGTTCATACCCGGCCCTGGAACAATGGTTGTCCGGGTTTACACCCGGACAACCGTCATCACATCAATTAAAACTGGTATGAGAATACAAGTTTCGGCTCAATTCTTTCCTGTGGTTTATATTCTTTGGAATTGGGTGAGGTTTCAACATAAGTCCAAATGTAATCCATATAAAGGATCAGGTATGGCTTGATTTTATAACCGAGGCCGACGCGGGCAACGCTGCGGTTATCCAGCGTAAACACATCTTCGACGGTTTCTATCTGCATTTTATCATAGGTGGCATGAGCAGCAATAGCCGGCACTGCATCCGGAGCATCGGCGGCAAAGTGTAAAATACCACTATGTTTGACGTCATCCAGGCGGCTGAACATACCCAGTAAACGAACTTTATTGCCCATGAGATTTCCCATCAACTCGCCAAACACACCCTTGGTATCTTCATTAATGCCTTTCAAATAATCAATTTTATGCATTCCGGTGGACTGGTAACGTTCAACTTCATAAAAAGCATTAAAGAAGGAAGGCACAAATTCTTTACCCAGCCAGCGGCGTTCCAATTTGGCGGATAAATCGATCAATCCTGCCAGGTTACCCAGAGTTACCATAACGCCAACCGCCTGGCCGCTGCCATAAGTTTTGGAAGTACTGTCGATAGTGCTGAAACCGGAAATTTGCGCCCAGTCATAATACAACATGGAATTTAACAGACCGGACTTGAATAATGGTAATTCCGCATCCAGGCCGAATACGGAAGCAGCATCATCGGTATCGATGCTGGCGTCTGGATCAAAATCGCGCGCATAAGAAGCGCCCATAGCAAAATTTTTAATTATAGGAATATCCACAACACCGGTCAAGGGACGGAAATAGCCGCGTCCGGCTATCAATTCGGAACGTCCCAAATTACTGGTTACTGTTTCAAAACCGAATTTGCCGAAATCCAGGTCAAATGCCAAACCGATTTTACGGTTATCATAAGAAGCTTCGTTGGTATAGTAATTGACGATGAAACCATGCCCCAAACGCGCGGCATCCAAAGTTCCAACCCTGGCGTAAACCGGATCCAGTTTATTACCCCAGCGGATATAACGGACAACCCGGAAATAATCATAACTCTGGTCCCAATCTTCCTTGCGAATTTCACCGGATTCTGCATTGTACAACAGGTTCACATTCAAACCAATACCAAGTTTTCCAAAAGCCAATTCCGGTCTGAAATTGAGAGTAAAATAAGTCTCTTTGCCGCCGTCTTCATCAATGACGGCCATACCTATTCCACCCATCATCAAACCGCCTTCCTGTCCCATATACCCCAACCCGCCATCGGCATACTGGGCAAAACTGATGCCCGTTAAGAAAAGGACAAACAAAGATAACAGTACGACAGTTTTTTTCATTTTTTTGCTCCTTAGGATTTTTCCACCTGTTAATTGTGACTTAATTACGACTATTCGACAATATTATTCTTGCGTTATATCACATTTTATGCAATTCACCGAAAACAGCAAATGGGTTTAGAAATTACCATAGATCATCCATCCCAGGCGGTATATCAAAATGGGTCGCCCACTGGAAATGGCCCTGGCCTCCTTGCATGGAGGCTTTATCAAGCAACAATAAGCGTTTGTGTTCCAGTTCTTCAGCAGCGAGGAATTCAAACATTTCTTTAACTTCCGGTTTGACCGATTTTAGCGCGGCATGGCGATAAAAATCATAAGCCTTTTGCTCCGCCTGGATGCTCAGGTCAACCGCTTCTGCTGAGGTCATAGAATCTGTGAGTAGATTTTTGCCGATCTCAGTCAACCGCAAATTATCTGCCGGTTGGGTTCCACCGGATAGCTTTATATACAATTCTGCAAGTTGTTCATAATGACCGGCTTCGATAGTAGCCAGGTAACGGAACTTGTTGACCAGCGCGGCAGATTTCATGATCAAAGCGGCATTTTCATAAAATTCCCGGGCGCCATTTTCCCGGTTGATGGCCAGTTCCAGCGCTTGCAGCGGTTTCAAGTCCTTTTCATCGTCCGGTACAAACCCGGTGAACAAGGCCTTTTCAAACATTTTATTGAATTCAGGCAAATCGCCGGGTTGCCGCGAGCTGATCAACTGCCCGTCGACGCACACTGCTTTATCTACATAAATAGCACCGGCGTTTTTCACATCATCACGAATGCCCGCATAGCAGGTCAGGGTCACTTTGTCAAGCGTTCCGGCCGATATTAATACCTGCGGCCCATGACATATCGTTCCCACCGGTCGGCCTGTAGCCCAGAATGCCCTGACAAAATCCAGTACGGCATCATTTATACGCAGTACCTCCGGGGCGCCCCCGCCGGGAATGATTAACCCATCATATTCTTTTGCATTTACTTCGCCTATACTTTTATCGGGAACCAGGGAGAATTTGTTATTTTTTCCCAAAAGCGGCGCTTTTTCCGGTCCGAGCAGATCAACCTCTACTCCCCTGGTAAGGAAATAATCACGCGGACCGGTAGTTTCTTCCTCATGAAATTTTGCGGCTAGTAGCAGCGCAATTTTTTTGGTTTTAGCCAACATTACCTCCCTGACGCTGTTTTGAAAAATTTTTATCCGGTATCAATTTAAAACTATTTAATTTTAAATTTGCAACACCAGTATACAACGCTTAATTCTAACTCATGATAATTCGTTACCTGACTATTTACTTGCGGCTATGACTTTCATGCCGCTGCAATAAAATGATCTCATCGCGTAAAATGGCAGCTTGTTCGTAATCTTCATCAAGAACAGCTTTTTCAAGTTCTCGTTTCAAACGATCGGAATCCGAAAGCGGTCTTCCTTCTTCAATCTCATTGGCCCATTGCTTCAGAAATTCGAGTTCAAACATATCTTCGTCGCTTTTATCGGCAAATTTTTTATAAAATTTCTCGATGGTAGCTATTCCTTTGCGGATATGCTTGAGTGCTTCATCAAACCGGGCTGCTTTTAAATTCATAGAAGCAAGGGCACGGGTATTCATCATGAGCACATACGGCCGGTATTGCTGAAAGCTCCAGATAATTTCTTTATTGTTGGAAAATTTTTCAACAAAATCAAAAACCTGCAAATTACGGGTAGTATCACGGATGACCCGTTGAAAATCTTCCAGTTTCATCAAGGCAAGGTAACGGTGATAATACTGAATAGCCTCTTGTTGTAACTTCATACACTCGCCGGGCGTCAGATAAAATTTACCCTTGGTACTGTCGCTGGCCTTTTTTTCATAATACGTCAAATAAGAATCATGACGGGCCGGACGCTTTCCATCCGGACGGCCATCAAGTTCCATTTGTAAAATACCCAGGTCCAGCCGTAATTGTAATTTCGGCTTGCCATCAAGGCCGGTAATAATGCGAACGTTAATATCATCGACCAGGTATTTCCACTTTTTCATGATCGGTCCGATATCTTCATTCATTCTTCACACTCCCGACAAAATATAAATGAACAAGATATACTAATAAATCACGTTCATTATTTAAAATACTGTACTGCATTTTTAAACAACGCCAGGCCGTCGCCTTCGGCAGCTAAACCATTGCGCGTCCAGAACGGACTGTGCGTGGGGTCGATGTTGCGTTCCGGGTGCGGCATCAAACCCAATATCCGTCCCGATGGATCGCAGATGCCGGCAATATCATGCACAGAGCCATTCGGATTCCAGGGAAAGGCCGGTTTCTTGCCATCCGGCGATATATATTGGAATACGACCAACTTGTTATCAATCAGGTATTGTAATGTTTGGTCATCTTGGGGCACAAACTTGCCTTCCGTATGGGCAACAGGGTAATGCAGCGTTGCTTTGGAATTCCGGGTAAACACACACGGGCTATCGTTCACCTTCAGGTAAACCCACCGGTCTTCGTATTTACCGGAATCATTAATTGTTAAAGTAACAGTCTGTTGGGCGGTAAAATCTACTACCGGTAACAAACCTGCTTTAACCAACACCTGAAAACCGTTACAAATTCCAATTATTAATTTTTTATCATTATAAAATTGATGCAATTTTTCAGCTAATTTATACTTTAACTGGTTTGCCAGCACTTTGCCCGCGGATATATCATCACCATAGGTGAACCCGCCGGGAATCGCCAGGATCTGGTAGTTTTCCAGCTTTACTTCGCCGTTGAGCAGCCGGTTGACATGCACCAGGTCGGCCCTGGCGCCGGCTTGCTCAAAAGCAAATTTTGTCTCATCATCACAATTCGAGCCTGCGGCCCGTAAAACCAATACTCCGGGTATCATCTTACCATCCAAGTGTTTTTTGCCACGATTCTTTTAATTTATAAATATCTTCTTTAACCAGCGTTTTACCGTTTTCTCCCCTGATAACCAGGGTAGTATCCTTGTTTACTACACCGATATGGGCAAACGGACAACCGGCAAGGGCTTTTTCAAATTGTTGTTGTTTGCCGGGCTGCACTTCGACAATAAACCGGCTGTTGGATTCGGAAAACAGGGCAAAATCGTCGCGCAAGGTCGTTGGTTCTTTGGGAAGCTGCGACAGGTTTATTTCAGCGCCCAGCGCGCCGGCAAAGGCCATTTCCGCTAGCGCTATACCGATTCCGCCTTCAGAGCAGTCGTGACAAGCGCGCACCAGCCCTTTATCGGTTGCTGCGGACATGGCAGTAAATATCTTTTTCGCGCCGTCAAGATCGACCTGGGGAACCGTAGCGCTGCTCTTGCCAAGAATATTGAAATAGTGCGATCCGCCCATTTCGTATTTTGTTAATCCCACACAATATATCAAATTACCGGCTTCTTTCAGATCCATCGACACGGCTTTGCGTGCATCGGTCATGACCGATATGGCGGAAATCAACAGCGTCGGCGGAATGGCGATGCTTTCACCATTTTCAGTCTGGTATTCATTGTTCAAACTGTCTTTGCCGGAAATGAACGGTGTTTCAAAAACTTTGGCGGCGTCATAACAGGCGTTTGCGGCGCGCACCAGTCCGCCCATGCGATCCGGTTTGTCCGTATTGCCCCAGCAGAAATTATCCAGAATTGCGGTCTGTTCAAGACTGCCACCGACTGCGATCACATTACGCAGCGCCTCATCAATAGCCGAAGTCGCCATGTGATATGGATCGATCAACCCGTAATTGGGATTTAAACCGTTCGCCAGGATCACGGCCTTGAAAGAACTCATGCGGGGGCGGGTAATACTGGCATCGCCGGGGCCATCGCCGGCGGCGCCGACCAGCGGCTTGAGCGCGCTGCCACCCTGCACTTCATGATCGTACTGCTTTATGACCCATTCCTTGCTGCATACATTGGGCGCGGCCAGTATTTTATGAACATAATCACCGAGATTCGCCGGTTGTGGAAATTCGGCTTCTTTAATAACCGGTTTTTCCCATTTAGCTTTGCGTATGGTCTTGGGCAGTCCCTTGTGCAAAAAGTGCATATCGAGTTCGCCAACCATCGTCCCTTTATAAAACAAGCGAATTTTCTTGTCGTTAGTAGTTTTGCCGATTATAGTGGCTTCAACATCCTCAGCGGCAAACAATTTCAGGGTTTGTTCCACCTTGTCCTGCGCAACAAAAATAACCATGCGTTCCTGCGCTTCGGAAATCCAGATCTCCATATAACTCAGGCCATGATATTTAAGCGGCACTTTATCCAGTTCAATTTCCGCTCCGGTGGTTTCCGCCAGTTCGCCGATAGCGGAAGACAAGCCGCCGGCGCCGCAATCGGTAATGGCGCGATACAAACTTAAATCGCGCGCCTGCATCAGGGTATCGACCAGCTTTTTCTCTACGATCGGGTTGCCGATCTGCACCGCGCCGCTCCAGGTATCCTCACTTTCGGTATGCAGTTCGCCCGAAGACGCCGTTGCGCCATGAATACCGTCGCGCCCGGTGCGTCCGCCGATGACGATAATAGCGTCGCCGGGAACGATGGTCTTTTCGCACTTGTCCACCGGTATCAAGCCGACATTGCCGCAGTAAACCAGGGGATTGCCGATATAGCGCTCGTCAAAAAAGATCGAGCCGTTGCTGGTGGGAATGCCCATGCGGTTGCCGTAATCGCGCACGCCGCTGACCACGCCCTGCATCACCCGTTTGGGATGCAGCACGCCTTTGGGCAGATCTTCATACTTGATATCCACCGGGCCAAAGCAGAACACATCAGTATTGATCACCGGCTTGGCGCCCAGCCCTGTGCCCATCGGATCGCGGATGACCCCGCCGATGCCGGTATTGGCGCCGCCATAGGGTTCCATTGCCGAGGGGTGATTATGGGTTTCAACTTTGAAACATATATTGTACTCATCATCAAAACGAATGATACCGGCATTATCTTTGAATACCGATACGCACCAGGGTTTGTTCAATTCGCTGGTTACTTTGAATATGGTATTTTTTAACAGGTTATCGATAACCTTCCCTTCCCATTCAATCTTGCCGGTAAGGGACTTGTGACTGCAATGCTCGGACCAGGTTTGCGCCAGCATTTCCAACTCTACATCGGTAGGTTCCCGTCCAATATCCTGAAAATGCTTTTGGATGGTTTTCATTTCTTCAAGATTCAAAAACAGGTCGCGATCCCGGCTGATCTTGAGCAATTCATCGGCATTGGCCTGGCGCAGGGGCACATGCACAAGGTTAAAGCGGTCGTCACCATGCGGTGCAAATAAAGCCTCGCCAGGCTGTAACACATGTTCAATGACTTTGTTCATCAACAATTTTTCAGTGATAAGGCTTTTTTGTTCCTCTGTGAGGGAACCGATAAATATATACCGTTTGGCGGTTTTAGCTTCGGTAATGCCGGTAATACCTAAATCCGCTATCCCTTTCAGGGTAGTCTCCGCCACCATGTCGGTAACACCGCGGTTAAAGGTTATTTCCACAGACCATTGTTTTGCATCCGTATCCCGCTCAAATTTCCGGTTGATCAGGTAATCCTGGGTAACGTTATCGGCCAGCAAGTGCCCGGCAATTTTTATACTGTTTGCTTCGGATAGTTCGCCCTGTAAATAAGTGACAGGGAACGAATAAACCTTGTCTATTGTTTTTACTCCCAGATCATGGGCGCCGTTTTTTATTTTGCGCCCCTCGAAATCCGGGAAAGCAGGTTTTACAGCCAATTCAATTCGTGTTATCAATTCCAATCCTGATGTTAAATTTTATGTCAATAAAATTATATAAATTTTAACTATATTTCCCTGCAAAATCAAGAACATTATGATATTATTTTAATATATACAACAGAATCGCAGGACAACTAATTTCAGCTGGATTAATTCACTCTATTAATCCATAAAATTCCAGGTGAACCCCCAGCGTAACTGCGATTTGGGCAAATTCCATCCATAAACCCGTTCTACTTCCAGCGCCGGCAGGTTTTGCATGGCTATGAACAAGGTCATTGTTCTGACGACACAAGTCAATTGTACAAACGGCACGACAGCCGGGCCAAACAGATTAACGCCGAGCGGATACTGGGCAAAGTAATACTCCGGCGCATAACTTTCACCCATGAACATAGCCCCTACCCGCAGCCGGGCGTCAAGATCATGGTGGAAAAATATATGGTGGTATTGAATGTATCCCTTTCCCCAAATCGTTGGCAGGTTGGTTATATCAAAATAGGGATCATCACTCATGATAGCGTTGTACCTGCCCTTGCCGTGTAATGAAAAATGTTGACCAAGCGGACAGGTAACAGCAAAATCGACTGCAAAACGGCTATGCTCTTGCTGGTTGATCCACAAGGCTGTGCTGTCGCTGGCGTACAGGGCTGCCTGGTCGGTTATGGTGTTTAGTGAGGCGGCGACGTAGATATCGATGCCTTTAATGTTACTGTTGATACCCAACCCACCCTGGGTGTAATTCGTAACCTTCAGTGCGGGAGTTCCCTGGGCAAAGGGCCCATTACTATATAACGCCTCAAAAGACGGGGCCAGCCGCTCTCTGGTTACCCAGCCCAATAATGTCCATTGCGGTGCCAACCGGTACTCCAAACTCGCTTCCGGCTGCCAAACCAGGCCATAGCCCTTGTCAAACTGTGCCCGCAGCCCGGTGTTAAAATAATAATGTTCATTTTTATGCAGCGCGGCATTGAGCCAGGCGCCGGAACTACGCCGGCTATGTCTTCCCCATTCGCGGCTGTTCAGGTGTCCGATCTGCCACAATACCCCGCTTTGCAGTGCCAAAACGCCAAACTCTTTTTGCCATTGCGCGGTAACCCGTGTGCCCTGGTATTTATGCAAATTATCGATACCGGTATGCCGGTAACTGCCATACAACTCTTGCTTGTAAAATGTCTGCTGAATATTTACGGATAAAGACCGGCCCCGGTTTAACCGCAGGCCATGGTCGCTGCGCCGGTCGGTCTCGTGGGGAATGGATACTTGCTGCATGAGCAATGGTTGAAGCAAGGGGATATCGACTTCGGCGAGGTTATGCAGGTAAAGATACCGTATACTCCATTTATTGCCAATCCGGCGGTCGATTTTCAGATTCAGTTTTTTGGCGTCGTATTCGCTGTTATTAAAGGTTCCGCTGTACCCTTTAATAATACCACCCATATTAATAGATAATCTATCCGAGCTTTTAATGCCTAATCGGGCGTCAATATCGTCAAAACCGTTATGCCCGGTGCGGTACGATACCATGGAGCGGATGGGTAACCCGGCCATATCTACTGAATTAACCTGCAACGTTTGACCGGCCGGGGCATTACCGTAGCGACGGTCGAGCCCGGAAGTGATGATCTGCATGTTGGCAACGCTTTCCACCGGGATCATGTTCATTTCAGCCAGGCCGGTGAAAGGATCGTTCAAATACAGGCCGTCGTAATAAAGGTGGAATCCGCCTTCAAGACCGGAATAAAGCGAGCCAAAGGCATTTTGACCAACGCTGCCGCGGTCATAATAATAAGCGCCGGGCAGCCAGTCGAACACATCGCCAAAACAGCCATAATCCGTGCCTTTGTATAAACTAGTATCGGCGATGACGGAGTAAACCAGTGACCTGGCCGGTTCATCCACAATGAGATTCTCCGCAGGCGCGGACGGCATGACCGGCGCCGTCGCCAGGCTGTCCGTTGTTGCCAATGAATCAGGGGGAACCGGGTAGACGACTCTATTACTATCCGCAGGGGGTTCGCCGGACAATGGCGATTGCATAGTTATCACACTGTCGGCAGCCTGATCGACAGTGGTCGAATCCTGCAGCATTGCCGGATGAGCCGCTGTTTGGGCAACAGCCCCGGACAGAGAACAACTCAATATTATGAGGATGTAAAAACCAACTCTGTGCATACGCGCTATTTTCATTTATATAAGTATTCCGGTATATGCGGCTGTAAACGATACATGATTATCGGCACAATCACGGCAAAGATCAACGTATTCACAGCAGCATGGGTCAGGTAAAAAATCATGCCACCGGTAAACAGGGCCGCCATGCCGCGGTAATCGAGATCCGCCAGAACAAAGACCAGGCTTAGCGTAGTCAACACATCATAAACCAGGGTAACCAGCAATCCGCAGCCGGCCGCGTAGAGGGAGATGCGTATCCCATTCTTCTTTCGCGCCCATAGTTTTTGAAACCAGCCGCCAACCAATCCTGTGAAACCAAAGGCAATGATCTGCGCCAGCAATAACGGCAGCGCCGGCGCGCCATAAGGATTAAACAATGAAAACAGAAACTCGGTCAGCACGCCGATGAGCAGCCCAAACGCCGGGCCCATAATGTAACCGGCAATAAACACCGCCGCCGTGATCATTTCCACATTGGGTATGGACAAGAACAAATAGCCGATCCCGACCGCCAGCGCCGTCAGCATGGAAGCCAGAATGAGCTTTTTCAAGCGTGATTCTTTCAAATTATCCGTCACAAAGAACCGACCGGATGAACCGGTCTATTAAATATCCAGCAATTATACGTAATCAATAATAATTTGGTTCATGTATATTATTTTTTGCTCCCACCCAGCAAATAAACACAGCTTTTCTGCCGGATAATTTAGGAAAAGCCTACTGGATTATCAAGTCTTTTCCCTGCGCCGGGTCAAATAAATTACCATCAACTCAAACCGATGCCATCGATAGCCGCGCCGCAAACAGGACATTTGTCATTTTTAATATTATTTTGCAGAATGGAAAAGCCATAGCGCTCGATCAACAAGGCATGGCACAGGTAACAATACGTATTCTCGCCGGCGTCGCCCTGCACATTGCCGCTATACACATAACGCAGCCCGGCGTCAAATCCGATTTCCCGTGCGCGCCGCAATATCTCGATCGGCGTTACCGGCAGGTCCCGGCACAAGTATTGGGGATGAAAGCGGCTGATGTGCCACGGCGTTTCCGCGCCCAACTCTTTACGGATGAATTTGGCAATCTCCCACAAGGTGTCTTCATTATCGACATAGGTGGGCACCACCAGGGTGGTCACTTCCAGCCAGATATTCAGCTTTTTATACAATAGTAATGTGTCCAGCACTTTTTTCAAATCGCCGCCCACTACCCGACGGTAAAATTCCTGATCCCACCCCTTTAGATCGATATTGGCAGCCAGCAAATAGGGAGCCATTTTTCGTAACGGTTCAGCATTGATATAGCCGTTAGAGACGAAAATAACGCCAATACCTTTTTTAACCGCATGTTGCGCGATATCAAGGGCATATTCGTAATAAATGGTCGGTTCGGTATAGGTGCAGGCAATGGTTTTGCAGCTATAGCGGTCGGCCATGTTAACTACCGTTTCGGCCGGCAGGGACTGCCCCGCTATCTGGCCGCCTTTGTTGTGCGGCGCCTGCGATATATCGCAATTCTGGCAAAAACGGCATTTGAAATTACAGCCCACCGTAGCAATGGAAAACGACTGCGAACCGGGGTAAACATGGAAAAGCGGCTTTTTTTCTATCGGATCGACATGCGAGGCAATCGCCTGTTCAAAGACCAGTGAGTATAAAATACCCTGGCGGTTTTCGCGCACCCCGCAGATACCGCGTTTGCCCTCGGTTATTTTACAATTGTGCGGACATAACAAGCACCGCACCTGGTTATTTGCCATTTTTTCATAAAACTGCGCTTCAATCATTTTTCACCCACACGATTATTCCACAATTCAGAAAACCGGAAATAATTCCTCTATTGTTTGAATATCTTCCGGGGCGATGCTGAACCCGGCCGAACCGAGATTCTCTTCTACCTGGGTCACCCGCCGCGCACCAACAATTGCCGAGGTTACCGCCGGATGTTTTAACACCCAGGCCACCGCCAATTGACCGATAGTCTTGCCATACTTTTCAGCAATCGGCCGTAATTTTTCTACGCGCTGCATGTTTTCGCTCAATTTGGGCTCGCGGTATTCGACATTCTTTTTGCGCCAATCGTCGCCGGCCAGTTTGGTAACATCGAAACTGCCGGTCAACATTCCCGAAAACATGGGACTGTAAGCCACAACCCCGACTCCGTTTGCCAGGCACCAGGGCAGCGCCTCTTTTTCAATGTCGCGCCGGAACAGGTTGTACTGCGGCTGTAAAGAATCGATATGGTGAATTTTTTCGCAGCGCTCCAACAGTTCAACGGAAAAGTTGGAAACGCCCAGCCAGCGGATTTTACCTTCTTTTTTCAGTTTGACCATCACTTCCCAGGATTTCTCGACCGGGACTTTTTTATCCGGCCAGTGAAACTGGTACAGATCGATAGTCTCAACCTGCAAGCGCTTCAGGCTGGCTTCCACTTCATTGCGGATATTTTGCACGGACAGGTCGTTGCGGAACTGCTTTTTGCTGTTCCAGGCCAGGCCGCACTTGGTTGCTATATATACCTTATCGCGTATGCCTTTGATCGCCTGGCCGACAATCTCTTCGGAATGACCCAGGCCATACACGGCGGCGGTGTCGATCCAGTTAATGCCCAGGTCGATGGCCTTTTGGATTGTGCGAATGGATTCCTCGTCGTCGGACTGTCCCCAGCCCCAGGCCCAGGGTCCGCCAATTGCCCACGAACCCAGTCCGATTGCGGTCAATTCCGGCCCGTTACTGCCCAGTTTCCGTTTTTGCATTATTACTGATCCTTTACAATTTCTTCATTATGTTTTTTATCCACAGATTACGCAGATTCCCGCAGATGAAAGGTCCGGTCCTCGGTTTGGGTCGCCTTACGGAACGCCTCATATCGTGACATGCGTCATCGATTTGTAGGGGTGAAGCATCTGTTCCGTAATTTTCTGCAAACGTATTCATCTCTTTGCAAAGATGCTTCACCCTTACTGAGAGGCCCGGTCGTCGAGTAGGGTCGTATATATTATCTGCAAAAGAACGAATCCGGCCATACAACAGCGAAATCTTTAATATGCAATTCCGGCCCATATCGAGACGTGCGCCACAAATTTGTAGGGGTGAAGCATCTGTTCCGTAATTTTCTGCAAACGTATCCATATCCCGGCAAAGATGCTTCACCCGTACTGAAATGCTTGTAAATTCGGCTTTCTTGTCCGCGAATAAAAGCGTAATTACTATTCGGGGACCGGTTTATTAAAGAAGAGCAACGGTCGTCGAGTAGGGCCGTAAATATTTTCTGCAAAAGAACGAATCCGGCTATACAACAGCGAAATCTTTAATATGCAATTCCGGCCCGTATCGAGACGTGCGCCAAAGTAAAAAGCCTCACGGTATTTTTAGAGCTGTCCCCTCGATACAAAGCACCGCTCCCGCAAGCGGGAACGCTGCTTTTACTCGGGGACCGGTTTATTAAAGATCAGTAACGATAGTCGGGTAGGGCTTTAATCAAGCCTGCTGCTCTAGGAATGCTCTGCTGCCCGCCGGCTTGTCATTTCGAGGAGCGAAGCGACGAGAAATCTTGCTTCCAGCGTTTATAATCCGGCAAGGGGCAAAAGCCCCTTGTTCTATTAATTGCTTTCACGTCTCACGTTTCACATTTGCTGCTCGCCCTGGGAATCCATCCCAGGGCGCAATTAAAACAGGACATATTGTCCTGTAAATTTCAATTGTACAAAACACAGGTTCATATAAATTGTAGGGTGGGTCTTGACCCACCGCCAGGATAACCTGTAGTATCCTGCTCGCCCTGAGAATGCTCTGCTGCCCGCCGGCTTGTCATTTCGAGGAGCGAAGCGACGAGAAATCTTGCTTCCAGCGTTTATAATCCGGCAAGGGGCAAAAGCCCCTTGTTCTAATAATTGCTTTCACGTCTCACGTTTCACATTTGCTGCTTGCCCTGGGAATCCATCCCAGGGCGTTCATTAAAACAGGACATATTGTCCTGTAAAATACCGCAACCCGTTATTGCCCCAGCATCCCCTGCGGCGCCAAAAAATAAACCAGCAGCAACGCCGGAATACCTACCAGCACAAACGCCAACACCGCCGCAGCGATGCCTCGCCCTACCGAAATCCGGTTCACTTCGGCCAGGCCGATGAACAGGATCATCAGGTACCATATCGTTATAACAAAATCAACTGCTGTAAATAATTCAAATAAAAACGACAACGCCGGCTGGGACTCGATAAAGGTTTTGCCGGTGGTGAACAACTCTTCCCGGAACAGGATATATTTAACGCCCCACAGGGGCAGCGTATAAACGATCGGCGCCCAGGACCAGGCAATGACCGCGCGCACCTGCTCCCTGGTTGCCGTACCGCCTAACCGCGCCGAGGTCCAGTGCATGACAAACCCGCTGATGTATAACGACAACAAGCCGCCCATCGGTCCGGCCAGCAGGCAAAGGAAAATTAATGCGCCAAAAGAAAACATATCGCCCATGCCGCGCGCATTGGCCAGGGTTTGGCCGATGCCGCCCAGTATTGCTAAAAAGATCACCTGGTAACGGGGATTTGTGTCCACAATCCGGCGGATGGTCTCTTTGGGCCTCAGCCAGATCGTTGACCAGGGACTCGGTTCTATTCTTTCATTCATGATTCTTTCCGTTCTTCAATTCTACAAGCGCAACAAATTCGGCAACCTTGTTCCGAAACCGGGTAAATAGTGAATTATTCATATCCGGTTCCAGGCCATATAATATACTATCCACCAGCGCCCGGTAATACCATTTATGCTCTGCATAGCCCCGGCCCAGCCGCGCCCATAAAGACTCGCCCAGTTCGGCATAATCCGCTACAATGGAACTGATATTGTGCAGCTTGTCCGCACAGGCCACGTACTTGACCGGCAAAGGCGCAGTTTTCAGTCTTTCGAGCAGCGCCTGTTTGCGCGTTTGCCAGGAGCTAATCGTTTCGTCATCAGTGCATTGCCAAACGATTGCCGCGACCTGCGCGCCGAATTCCGCTTCCAGTTGCTCTATTGTTACCGGCGTATCCTCCACCACATCATGCAGCAACCCGGCGATGACCGTATCCTCGCCGCAGCCCTCGCGCAGCAGCAGCATAGCCACCGCAAAGGGATGGGTGATATAGGGAATATCCGTGCCCTTGCGTTTCTGTCCGTCATGCGCCCGCGCCGCAAACATGATGGCCTGGTTCAATTTGTCCATACAATAACTTTTATCTGCTGTCAACCGGTTTTTTATTTACAAGTTACATGACAAACATAGAAATTCCTGCGTTAAGAATCAAGATGAAAGATAGTTGAAAGTGGATTTTTGTGAGGATAGGTTTTTTGAATAATCATTCAGCTATCTGTAAACAGTTGTGAGATGTGTAACGTCAAATGTAAGACAATAAAAGATTATTAATTTTAATATCATCATAAATTTTCATTATTGACAATTTGTAATTCTACACGTTGGTAGGTTAGGTCTTTGGCACAATATCTTTACTTAAAAACATGACAATTCGAGCGGAGCGATAAATCTTGCTTTAGGGTAATGATCGCCCTGAACATCCATGTCCGGGGCGTAAAATGGAGCAGGACATCTTGTCCTGCCGGGTCGCAAGCCCGCTCTACATGTTGAAAGCTGATAGCTGACAACCGACAACTTTATAAAAAACTTTTCTAGCTTATATAAGCAAATTTTCTTTATTTTAAGCGCCATTAAATATGGATTAAATAACACGGGTGCGGTGGGATTTTCTTGTATATTATATTACTTGCTATTAAATATTTGGGTTGATTTGAATAGTATTGGCAATTTTTAAGTGAATTGACATAAAACAATCAAAATTAAAATTATTAGCAAATACTGGGATGCGAGTTTTTTTAGTATTACAGCATACACTGAGGATGCGTGCTTGAAAATACAAAAATCATCTTTTTCTTTTAAGAAAGTTTACTATATGAAGAAAAAAGATTATTTGTAAATGGAAGATAATAATTATTAGCCAAAACTTGAACATCTTTAAAGGAGGATCCAATGAAGAAAAATTTTAATCTTTCTGCCGGTATTGTTTTATTAATCACTTGCCTGTTTATTACCAGTGTAGTCAATGCTCAGGAAATGTCATCCACAGTAATTAGCGACAAATCAGAAAACACTCAAGCAATGCAATTCCACATTTTTGATGGTGTTGCAGCGTCTTATTGTATGCCGCTTGTTAAACAGTCTCAATTGCGTTTTACAATCGACCTGGCATTTAGCTCGGATACGAAAGATGGAGATACTAAACATACAAATTCAGACACGAATTCATCGTATTACCATAATACGAACAGTTCTCAATCCAACACAGAATATTCAGTTAATTTTGTCGCATCATATATTTATCTGTTAACCTCAAAAAAAGATGTTCGTCCGTTTCTTGGTTTGGGTATTGTTGGCGCTTATGGTAAATCGACATATAATAATAATACAAACAGTAACAGAACAAACTCAACACTTAGCTATGATGAAAATGAAAATAATTCATCAACCCTGGGAATTGGATTAAGAGGTACTATGGGATGTGAGGCTTTTATTACTTCAAGGGTTAGTTTGCTGGCAGAATATCAAATATCAGTGCTTCGCAATTGGAATGATAGTGATTATTGGAGCAAGTCTACCAATGAGTCTTCTTTTGATCGGTATACCTCAACGTCTAGTTCAGACGGATGGCAAATCAAACTTGATTCAATTCGTTTGGGACTCGCAGTACACTTTTAAAAGCGCTGGCTAGCAAGCATCCACTGTTCGGACTGGGTCGAAGATCCGACACAGGCGGAGTTGTTCCCCAGTCCGCACAATAATGCAGGACATCTTGTCCTGCCGGGCCGCAGGCCCGATTTACAAGCAATTCGGAATGGCTTATGGTCTCACGTCTGACGTCTCACGTTTGACTTTTAACAACTGACAGCTTTTTCAAAATATTTCTTGCATCTATCCGCAGAATAAACTTACATTCTCCATATTCGATTATAAAGAATTACATTATACGCACAGAGGATGCACGTTAAATGAAAAATCTCACCAGGCGTCAAATATTCACAATAATATTAATCTCTATCACCGTAATTATTCATCTGGTTGGCCTGGCGCGCTTTCTGAATGATAAATATGCGATTTTATACAGGTCCTATTTTTCAGACATTATTATTCCATTTTGCTTCTATTTTATTGTTTCAATAGCCAAAAAACTAAAAATACCAAGAACAAGAATAGCGTATTTTCTTTTTGTATTTATCAGCTGTGTTTTAGCTGAGACAGGGCAGTATTTCGGACTGCCAATCCTTGGCCGCACCTTTGATTACCTGGATATTGGCGCTTATTTATCAGGAACTGCAAGCGCCATAATTGTTGATATATTGATATTTGGAAAAGATCAAACAGCAATTGAATAAAGATAGCTACTGAAAAAAAGTTTGCAGATTGAGTTTGTTGCTTAACACCTTTATATATCATTGTCATTTCGAGCGGAGCGGGAAATCTAGTTTTTCAGGGTTATCATAATAAAAATTCCTCGTCGCTTCGCTCCTCGGAATGACAAGCAAGGCTGCTCGTTACCCTTCGGGTTGCCGGGCCACAGGCCCAACCTACACACTCCCGTCCAAATTGTCCAGACTGTCCACTTTTAAGTTGTAATTCAAGGGGCAAAAGCCCCTTGTTCCAAGCTGCACAATGGCAAAGTAACTTATCCTGCCAGGCGGCAGGCACGTTCTACTCGCTGAGGGTTGATAGCTTACTTCTGCTCGGACTGGGGATATTCCCCAGTCCCTCGACATTGGACATTTTAAGAAAAAAATAATGTATGTTGCATAATTCACTTGACATTACATATATTATTTTGTATCTTCCAGCATTACATTTAATTTGGAGGATACTATGTCTACAAAAATTTCT